>DSLFC04102__coassemble_494_pt1 | contig 90070 bp, 65 predicted proteins | sample DSLFC04102__metabat2_low_PE_028 | metagenome-assembled genome bin DSLFC04102
CGAGATCAAGGCCGGTAAGGTGGAGTACCGTCTGGACAAGACCAACATCATCCACTGCCCCATTGGCAAAGTCTCCTTCGGCGCGGAAAAGCTCAGCGACAACCTCAATGCCCTGATGGGGGCCATCGTCCGAGCCAAGCCTGCGGCTGCCAAGGGCCAGTATGTGAAAAGCTGCGTGGCCGCCTCCACCATGGGCCCCGGCGTGAAGATCAACGCGGCAAAGTTCGTGTAAGAAGGGGTGCAATGGCGTGTGGAGGTCCCTATCGTCCACCGCTGCACCATAAAAATGGCCGGGTTGGGAGGATTTTGCTTGACAAGCCCCTCCCAACCCGGTATAATAGTGCCCGTGTTCAAAGACAGCAGGGGGCCTTGCGCCATAAGCATCCTGCCGAGAATGCAGCCAAACCGAAAGTCGCGTTGCGCTGTTTTCGTCTTTGCACGAAAGCGGCGCAGTTTCGTTTTATGGGATACGCCGCGATCTCAATTCCCCGGAGGTGAAATCAAGCAATGCCTAACGCAAAAGTGCTCGAGGAGAAAAAGGCCATGGTGGCACAGCTGGTTCAGACGTTCAAGGAGGCGTCCTCCGGCGTGCTGGTGGACTACAAAGGCATCACCGTGGCGGAGGACACCGCCCTGCGCCAGGAGCTGCGTACCAACGGTGTGGAGTATTCCGTGGTGAAGAACACCCTGCTCCGCTTCGCCATTGACGGTGCGGGGATGCAGGAGCTGGGCGACGTGCTCAGCGGCACCACCTCCCTGGCCATCTCCAAGGACGACCCCATCGCCCCCATGCGCATTCTCCACAAGTATGCCAAGCAGATGGGCGACCGCTTCCACATCAAGGCCGGCTTTATGGAGGGCAAGGTCATCCCCCTGGAGGATGTGGCCGCCCTGGCCGAGCTGCCCTCCAAGGAGGTGCTGCTGGGCCAGATGCTCGGCATGATGCTGGCCCCCCTCACCAGCCTGGCTATCGTTCTGAAGGCCATCGCAGAGAAGGGCGGCCCGGCTGCCGCCGCCGAGCAGGCTGCTCCCGCCCAGGAAGCTGCCGAAGCGGCTCCCGCCGACCAGGCGCCTGCCCAGGAGGCCGCTCCCGCTCAGGAAGATGCTCCCGCTGACCAGGCCCCTGCAGAAGCCGCTCCGGCTGACGAGGCGCCTGCCCAGGCCCCCCCTGCGGAGGAGACCCCCAGCGAGTGACCTCTGCCGTCCTTTGGACGGCCCAAGACAGAGACAAAAACGACGATTGATCCATTCATAGGAGGTATTGTATCATGGCAAGTGAGAAGATCACCGCGCTGATCGAGGAAGTCAAGGGCCTGACTGTTCTGGAGCTGAACGATCTGGTCAAGGCCCTGGAGGAGGAGTTCGGCGTGTCCGCCGCCGCCATGGCCGCGCCCGCCGCTGGTGGCGCCGCCGCCGCGCCCGCCGAGGAGAAGAGCGAGTTCGACGTGGTACTGGCCAGCTTTGACGCCGCGGCCAAGATCAAGGTCATCAAGGCCGTGCGTGAGATCACCGGCCTGGGCCTGGCCGAGGCCAAGGCCCTGGTGGAGGGCGCGCCCAAGCCCCTGAAGGAGGGCGTGTCCAAGGACGAGGCCGAGGAGATGAAGAAGAAGCTGGAGGAGTCCGGCGCCAAGGTGGAGCTGAAGTAAGCCCCCTTCCATCGCAACGAAAACAGCGTTCCGCATGGTGCGGAACGCTGTTTTTTCATCCAAGGGACAACAGCTTCAATTTCAGGGCAGAGACCTGGGGACTGCACCCCCACAAGGGGCTTGGAGTCCCCTCACAGCCGGGCCCGGATGGCCCGGAGGAACTCCAGCCCCGTGACCTTTTGGACGGGGGCTTCCCCCTCCCACAGGCCGGCCAGGTCGCCGGTCATAATCCCCGACTCGATGTTGTCGATGGCCGCCCGTTCCAGTCTCTGGGCAAAGTCAGTCAGCGCCCCAATGCCGTCCAGTTCACCCCGTTTGGCCAGCGCCCCCGTCCAGGCGAACAGGGTGGCCATGGGATTGGTGGATACCGCCTCCCCTTTCAGGTGCCGGTAGTAGTGCTGGGTGACGGTGCCATGAGCCGCCTCGTACTCATACTTGCCATCCGGCGAGACCAGCACCGAGGTCATCATTGCCAGTGAGCCGAATGCGGTGGACACCATGTCGCTCATCACATCGCCATCGTAGTTCTTGCAGGCCCAGATAAAGCCCCCCTTGGAACGGATCACCCGGGCCACGGCGTCGTCGATGAGGGTATAGAAGTAAGTGATGCCCTTCTCCTGGAACTTGGCCCGGTACTCCCCTTCAAAGATCTCCGCAAAGATATCCTTAAAGGTGTGGTCATACTGCTTGGAAATGGTGTCCTTGGTGGCAAACCACAGCTCCTGGTTGGTATCCAAGGCATACTGGAAGCAGGCCCGGGCAAAGGAGGCGATGGACCGGTCCAGGTTGAACTGGCCCTGGAGCACGCCTGGTCCCTGGAAATCCTGGATGGTCTGCCGGTGCTCCGTCCCATCCTCCCCGGTGAACACCAGCTCCGCCTTGCCTGGGCCGGGCACTCGGTACTCCGCAGCCTTGTACACATCCCCGAAGGCGTGCCGGGCGATGGTGATGGGCTGCTGCCAGTTGCGCACCACCGGGGAGATGCCCTGGACCATGATGGGGGCACGGAACACCGTGCCGTCCAGGATGGCCCGGATGGTGGCGTTGGGCGACTTCCACATCTGGGACAGCTTGTACTCCTCCATCCGCTGAGCGTTGGGAGTGATGGTGGCGCACTTCACCGCCACACCGTATCGCTGGGTGGCCTGGGCCGCGTCAACGGTCACCTGGTCCCCGGTGGCCTCCCGGTTGGGCAGGCCCAGGTCGTAGTACTGCGTATTCAGCTCAATGTACGGCTCCAGCAGCTCTTGCTTGATCTGCTGCCAGAGGATCCGGGTCATCTCATCCCCGTCCATCTCCACAAGCGGGGTTTTCATGGCGATCTTGCCCACAGGCATTCGCTCCTTTCCAAGGGCCGCGCCAGCGCGGCGGGCCGTCAATATTGTGGGTAGCTGGGGCCACTGCGGTTGGCCGGCGGCTTCTCCCGGCCCTGCGGCCCCTGCTCAGGAGCAGCGGGCTCGGGGGGCGCAGGAGGCGTGGGCGGGGCGGGAGGCTCCGGCGGCGCCGGGGGCGCTGGGGGCGCCGGCTGGCCGGACTGCTGTCCGCTCAGCCAAGCATAGGGGAAATCCTCCCCAGACACCTCAGCTGTCCCGCCGCCTCTACCCATGCTCCAGTCCCCCTGTGGGTCAGGAGAGCAACCCTTCCAGAAGTCATAGAACTTGGCCACACTGCCGGTGAGGTAGGGCAAGAGCCACAGGCTGATGATCCCCTCCACCAAGAGGATCACTCCAAAGGACAGCAGGATGGTCATGGACATGGCAGCGATGGTGAACACGCCGTTCCCTCCAGTCTGGATCAGCATGGCTGCTTGGGCCACCAGGATCCATCCCGCCACCAGCGCAATGACCAGGGCTGCGGCAATCATCAGCAGGTACCAGCCAATGAAGGACAGCTGCAGCACAAACAGCTGGCCCACGTTGCCCCGCATCAGCTCCTTGCTGCGCCGGATGGCCGTCAGTCCGTAGACCCCCTGATCCAGCAGTACATAGTCGGCCAGGGCATACCGCAGGCTGGCCCACACCAACCCCACCAGGTATCCCACCAGGCCCGCCAGGATCAGCAGCAGCCCCAGCACCTCCCCCACCGTACCCAGCCACTGGATCAACAGACCCGCCAGCAAGCCCACCACGGCAAAGCCCGCAATGAACAGCAGGTTCCACAGGAACACGAAGATCGCCGCCAGGATGCGAGTGAGCAGCACCCTGCCAATTTGGGGGAAGGCGCAGAAGATCATCCCTGGCCCTGGGTTCTGCCCCCGCACCATGGCCAGACAATAGCCCTGGTAGCCCACCCCCATCAGGCTCCTCCACAGATAAGTCACCAGGAAGATCACCAGGCTACCCAAGACTATGGCCACGATTATCTGGGGTCCGTTGCCCACGATCCACTCCCCCAGATGTTCCATGGCCTCATCCGTTGTCATCTCATAGTCCCACACCAGGGTTAAGAAGTACTCCATGAGGGCGCCCCACCAGTTCAAGGGGGCCAGCAGGCGTTGGAACAGGTAGGTTCCGGCGGACAGCACCACCAGGTACAGCAGGGTGATCCAGGCCGGTCTGGGCCGGGTCTGGCCCATGGCCTGCCTGACACTCTGTTTGAGCAGAGCCCGTTGATATTCCATGCGGACAAACACTCCCTTTTCTCCGTTTCTCTGCTCCCATTCTACCCCATCAGCAGGGAAAAAGCAATCACCTTTCCGGCCGCCCCCAGAAGCGTCCCCGGGAACAGAGGACGGCCCCGGCGGGGCATCCCCCGCCGGGGCCGGTCAGTCCTCCTCCTGAAGGCGGCGCTTGCGTGCCCGCCAGCCCGCTCGGCGGCCCGCCCACAGCCCCAAGGCGCTGGCGCCCAGCTCAAACAGGCGCTCAAAGCCCCAGATCACCGAGGGCGTGAGCATCAGGAACACCACGATGACCAGCCCCGACTGGAAGTCCAGCGGCGTGATCTCAAACAGGGCGCCGAAGCCCAGCACCGCCACCACGAAAGCTACCGACATAGAGCCCAACAGCAGCCAGCGCTTCCAGTCCATGGGACGGGAGATATAGTACAGCACCAGCAGCCCCACCTCCCCCATGATGACGGTGGCCAAGGTGGACAACGTGGCCCGCTCAAAGGTGAAGGCCATGGTAAACAGCTCGATGCCCACGATGAGCACGATATTGGTCAGCCCCCCCGGCAGGGCCCGGCGCAGCACGTTCTGCATGAACCGGCCCCGCACCATCTCATGGTTTGGCTCCAGGGCCAGCACGAAGGAGGGCACGCCGATGGTCACCGCGCTGATCATGGTGATCTGGATGGGCAGGAAGGGATAGGGGAAGCCAGCGAACAGCGTGATGAGCGACAGGAAGAAGGACAGGATGTTCTTCACCAGGTACAGCGCCGCCGAGCGCTGGATGTTGTTGATCACCCGCCGCCCCTCCTCCACCACATAGGGCAGGCAGGCGAAGTTGGAATTGAGCAGCACCAGCTGGGCCACTTGGCAGGCCGCCTCCGCGCCGGAGGCCATGGCGATGCCGCAGTCGGCGTCCTTCAGGGCCAACACGTCGTTGACCCCGTCCCCCGTCATGGCCACGGTGTGCCCCGCCTGTTGCAGGGCCTGCACCAGCTTGCGCTTCTGGTCTGGGGTGACCCGGCCGAACACGGTGTACTCCCGCACCGCCTGGGCATAGTCCTCCGGCTGGCGCAGCTCGGCCGCGTCCACAAAGCGCTCTGCCCCCTGGATGCCCGCCTGGCGGGCCACCTGGGACACCGTCTCCGGGTTGTCCCCCGAGATGACCTTGATGCGCACCCCCTGCTGGGCAAAGTAGCGGAAGGTGTCCGGCGCCTCGGGCCGGACGGGGTTGGCCAGCACCGCCAGGGCCACCGGGTCAATCACCCCGGACAGCCCCTGGGCCGTGGGCGGGGTGTGGCACCGGGCCAGCAGCAGCACTCGGCAGCCCTGGGCCTGATAGGGCGCCACCATGGGCTGAATCAGCTTGTACTCCCCGCCCAGGATAAACTCGGGCGCGCCCACCACATAGGATCCGTGGCCCCGGAAGACCACCGCCGACCACTTGTTGGCCGAGGTGAAGGGGACAATGCGCTCGGCCTGCCAGGGGGAGGACTTGGAAAAGCGCTGGGCCATGGCCCGGGCGGTGTCGTTGTCCGCGTCCATCACCCGGTAGTAGGCATTGAAGATGTCCTCCACCTTGCCAGCGGGGTAGTCCTCCTCGTCCAGGCACACCACCTCCCGCACCGACATCTCCGGCTGGGTGATGGTGCCCGTCTTGTCCACGCACAGCACATCCACCCGAGCCAGCGTCTCAATGGCGCTCATCTCGTGAACCAGGGTCTTGCGCTGGGCCAGGCGCATCACCGACACGGCCAGGGCCACGCTGGTCAGCAGATACAGCCCCTCTGGGATCATGCCGGTCAGGGCAGCCACCACCGAGGTCACTGAGGAAGAGAAGGTCCCCTCTTGCACCACAAACTCATTCCAGAACAGGGCCACCCCGATGGGGATCAGGGCAAACCCGATCACCCGGATCAGCCGGTCCAGCGACTGCATCATCTGGGACTTGCCCACCCCTTGGTCGGCCTTGGCCTTCAGGGCCAGGCGGGAGGCATAGCTCTCCGCCCCCACATGGTCCATCCGAGCCCGGCACTTGCCCGACACCACAAAGCTGCCCGACAGCAGCTGGTCCCCGGGGTTCTTGGTGATGGGATCGGCCTCGCCGGTGATCAGCGCCTCGTTCACCGTCACCTGGCCGGACATGACCGGCCCGTCGGCGGGGATCTGGTCTCCCGCCCCCAGCTCCACGATGTCCTCCCGCACCAGCTTGTGCAGCGGCACAGTGCCCAGCTGCCCATCCCGCAGCACCTTGACCCGACCCTGGGCGATCAGGTTGAGCTTCTCCAGCGTGGCCCGGGAGCGCAGCTGCTGCACGATGCCGATCAGCGAGTTGATGGCGGCCAGCACCAGGAAGAACATATCCCGGAAGTTGCCCGCCAGCACCAGCAGCACCGCCAGCACCACGAACACCAGGTTGAAGAAGGTCAGCGTGTTCTCCCGGACGATCTGCCGGGTGGATTTGGCGTTGGAGCTCACCGCCTCATTGCCGTAGCCGTTGGCCAGCAGCCGGGCGGCCTGGGCCGCGCTCAGCCCCTGCTTGGGGTCGGGGAAGCTCCGGTCTATCCGCTGGCGGGGGCTCTCCTGCTCCCCGCCGGCCGCCGGGCCGCTCCCCCCTGGTCGCCGGGCCAGCCGGCCCCGTCGGTTGGATTGTTGCGGATCCTGCGCCTGTCCCATTGGCGTCACCGTCCTTTCCCCTTGCCCCGCGCCTGCCTTACCCCAGCAGGGCCTCGGCCCATCTCTGCTCCTGGAATCCCACCAGTACCGTCCCCCGGCCCAGCAGCAGCGGCCGCTTGACCAGCATCCCGTCCGAGGCCAGCAGCGCCAGCTGCTCCTCCCGGCTCATGCTCCCCAGTTTGTCCTTCAGCCCCAAGGCTTTATACTTCTGGCCGCTGGTGTTGAAGAAACGGCGCAGCTCCAGGCCGCTCTCCTTGCTCCAGGCGTCCAGCTCCTCCCGGGTGGGGTTCTGCTCCCGGATGGGCCGGGTCTGGTAGTCCACCCCGTGCTCCTTCAGCCAGCGCTCCGCCTTCTTGCAGGTGGAGCAGTTCTCATAGCAGATCAGTTCCAAGCCGATGGCTCCTTTCGTCCGTTTCCCCCAGCATACCACAAACTGTCCCCGGCGTAAAGCGGCAGCGGGAAACAAGCCCTTCCCTCCGGTGGTGCGCCTTGCCTTCGGAACGCCTCAGAAGGCCGGAAGGGCCAGGGGTGAAAGCCCCCGGCCCAGTCTCTACCAGCGTGTCCAGCGCACCGTCACGGTGAACACCTCGTCCCGCAGCTCTGCGGACACCTGGTGGCCCATCTGCTCCACCAACGCCTTCACAATAGCCATGCCCAGACCCGTGTTCTGCCCTGAGCGGGTGCGGTCGGCGGTGTAGAAGCGGTCAAAGACATGGAAGGCGTCCTCGGCGGTCATCCCCTTGGCTCCATTGGAGAAGGTAGTCACCACCCGTCCATCCTCTGCCCAGGCCCGCACGGCCAGGTAATCCGACCCATGCTTGTAGGCGTTGGTCAGCAGGTTGGACAGCACCCGCACCACTCCGTTTCGATCCCCCCACACCGGGGGCAGCCCCTCCTGGATGGACACCTCCACCCCAATGCCCTGCCGGGCCAGCTGCTCATAGGCCATGGCCAGCTGATCCCCCAGCTCCCGGCCCAGATCCACCAGTTCCCGCTCCAGCTGCCATTGGCCCCCCTCGATGCGGGACAGGTCGTAGAAGGAGGTGATGAGGGTCTGGAGGATAGCCGCCCGGCCCCGGATGATCTGGAGGTACTCCGCCCGCTTGTCGGGGCTCAGCCCGTCCTCCTCCAACAGCTGGAGGTATCCCAGGATGGAGGTCAAGGGGGTGCGCAGATCGTGGGAGACGTCGGCGATCTGCCGGCGCAGATCCTGCTCTTTGCGGCGGTATTCCGCCGCCTCTGCCTGGCGCAGCTCCAGCAGCTCGTTGATGGTCTGGAACAGCTCCTCCGCCGCGCCGTTGGGGCAGGGCACCGTGAGCCGGGTGGTGGAGCTGCCCCGCATCTGCTCCTCCATCTGCCTCTTGCCCCGGCGCAGCCCCCGCTCCAAGCTGATCAGGTCGATCAGGAGGATGGCGCAGGCCACCGCCAAGATCCCGATGATCACACTCTGCATCTTCCCATCCCCCTTCCCTGCCTCGGTCCCTTACCGGATCTCCTTGTGCCGGAAGCCCAGCAGGCCGATGGCGGTGAATCCCAGCCACCATGCTGCCCCCACCCCCCAGGCCAGAACGCACACCTCCCAGGTCGCTCTCGGGTTTGTCACCTCATCCAGGAGGACCGCCGGCATCAGCCTGTAAGCCCACTCCAGCAGCCTTGCCACCGGGGTGTTGTGCCATAGACCGCCAAAAATCACGAGGATCAGGGGAAGCCCCAGCAGCAAGCCCCAGGCCGCCACAGCCCCGATCAGGTCGCTGTGGAATAGGAAGTACATACAGCAGCACATCGCTTGCATCCCCAGCCACAGGGGCAGTGCGCTGGCCAAGCAGCGGCCCACCAGGGCCAAGGCCTGGGCGTCCCGGACTGGGTCGTGGCCCAGCAGCAGCCAGCAGCCGGCCAGGTAATAGCCCAGCATCGCCCCGCACAGCATCAGGGACAGCCCCGTCTGGGCCAGCAGTTTGCCCCAATAGACCTGCCCTCGGCTCAGGCCGTAGGCTATCTCGTTCTTCAGCGTGCCGTTCTTGTTCTGGTTGGCAAACACCATGTCCCCGGTAAGCAAGGTGGCCGGTATCCCCAAGCTCAGCAGGCCGATCAGGTTGGTCCAGCCGGTGTGGAATCCCATCCCCGCCTGGTCCCCATGGAACAGAGCATAGCCCACGAACAGAAAGGTCTCCATCCCCAGTGCCACGGCCAGGGTGATCCAGAGGTATTTCCTCCGAACTACCTTATAGAATTCCGCCCGGAGGTAGTTGCGCATCCCCTCGCCCCCTTTTGGTCACAGTCCTGTGGAAAAATCTTCGCAACGTGCGCGACGCGCCCTCCGCGACGAATATGACATTCGTTTTGGGTAGGGGCGTGTACCGGGGCAACCACAACTGCCCGGCCTACAAGCGTGCGAACCGCGTCCTTTATGGTGCGTGCGCTGCCGCAACCGCGACGCTTCCATCGGAAAAGGCTTTGCCATGTTCCATCGCCTGGTCACCTGATCTCCCGTCTGCGGAAGGCCGCCAGACCGATGGCGGTAAACAGCACGAACCACACCACCCCGGCCAGCCACCCCTGCCGGATGCTTTCCAGGGCGGCGGTTGGATCCCCTCGCCACCAAGCGCTAAAGTCGAGCCCTAACTGGACCCGCGCCAGCACCTCCCGGGGCAGCCAACTATCCACAAAGCGATCGACCGCCAGGGCCAACTCTGCTCTGCTGGGCGCAACCACGGAGAAGAACCACACAATCACATCGTCCAGAAACTCCACCAGGAACACCAGCGCCCCCGCCGCAGCTATATCGTACCGGAACAGAAAGAACAGGCAGCAGGCTGCCGCCTGCACCCCCAGGAACAGGGGGAAGGCCACCGCCAGTTCATAGAGAAATTCCAGCAGGAAACGGGCCGTCAACTGATCATTGGGCACTCTGTCTATCAGCGGAAATCCCTCGTGGGGGAACAGGATCCAGCTCAGCCCCACCACCAACGCCACGGTGATCACACACAGCACCACCGACGTGACCACCTGGGCCATCAGCTTGCCCAGGTAGGTGCGGCTTCGGGGGATGCCGTAGGACACCTCGTTCTTCAGCGTCCCCCGACGGTACTGTCCGGCGAACACCAGATCACACACGATCAGGGTGGCCAGAAAGCCCAGGGGCAGCAGTTCGCTGCTCAGAGCCATCACCCCGTGGAAGGTCCAGGGGTCGTAGGTTCTTCTTAGGTTGACGGACACCATTATGGCCAGATAGCATACCACCAGCAGCGGGATGGCCAGCAGGATCAGCCGGGCATAGTTACGGTGAAACAGCTTGTAAAACTCCGCTTGGAGGTATCTTCCCATCTCCCATCACTCCCTTTTCACAGTGTCAGAACAAAAATGGAGATCACTTGATCTCCTTCTTTCGGAAGCCCAGGATCCCCAGAGCGGAGAAGCCCACCAGCCAGATGGCCCCCACGATCCAGGCCTGGCCGCAGAAGGCCCAGTCCTCCACGATTTCAGGGGCCCTGCCCAGCATCACCCCGGGCATATAGTTATAAATCGTCTCCAGCCCCTTCCCCAGGGGGTCGCCCGAGAGCAGCATAGCCACCAGGTTGATCACAGCATCTGCCTCAAACACACACAGACTGATCAGAGCCGCCCCCAAGTCGCTTTTCACCAAAAAATAGAACGCGTTGGTACAGGCCAGCACCCCCGTCCACAGCGGCAGGGCGGTGGCCAGGCAGTAGCCTACCATTTGGATGTCCACAATGTCCAGTTCAGGATCCCGATACAGCGCGAAGTAGCACAGCCCCAGGTAATACCCCAGCATGACGATCATGAACAGCATGGAGACGATCCACTCCACTGCCAGCTTGCCCAGGTAGATGCGACTGCGGGGAATGCCGAAGGACACCTCGTTTTTCAGGGTGGAGTGCTTGTATTGGCTGGCAAACACCATGTCGCAGATGATCACGCCGGCGTAGAATCCGGTGCCCAGCATCATGAGCAGCGTCCCCGTCCCGGCATAGAAATCCACACGGTTGCCGTTCACATTGGTGTAGGCCCAGCCAGCTGCCAGCAGCGTCTCCAACAGGAGCGTCACTCCCAGGGTGATCCAGGTGTACTTCCTGTGTATCACCTTGTACAGTTCCGCCCGGATATAGCTCATCATTGCTTCCCACCCCCGATCAGCTTCAGGAAGTAGGCCTCCAGGTCGGCGCTCTTCTGCTCCATGCCCAGCAGGGCCACCCCGCCGGAAGCCAGCGCCCCGGACACCTCCTGTGGCCGGTCTAGGTGGTCGTACAGCTCGATGACATTGCCGGGCAGCACCTCAAAGTTCTCGGTGCCCAGCTCGGTCTGAAGCAGCATAGCCGCCTTGGCCGCGTCGTTCACCGTCAGGCGCAGACAGGTGCGGCAGCGCTCATGCAGGGTTTGGGCGGAGATCTCCTCCAGCAACCCGCCCCGCTCCAGAAAGCCATAGCAGGTGGCTACGCTGGACAGCTCGGTGAGGATGTGGCTGGAGATGAGGATGGTGGTCTCCCGCTCCTGGTTGAGCCGGAGCAGCAGGGCGCGAAACTCTGCCACCCCCTCCGGGTCCAGGCCGTTGATGGGCTCGTCCAGGATGAGGAAGTCCGGGTGGTTCATCAGGGCCAAGGCCAGGCCCAGCCGCTGCTTCATGCCCAGGGAAAAGGACTTGAACTTCTTCTTGCCCGTGTCCCGCAGCCCCACCAGCTCCAGCACCTCGTCCACCGCCTGTTTCCCAGGGATGCCCCGTTGCAGACGATAGTACTCCAAATTTTCCTTGGCGGTAAGGAAGGGGGCAAAGGAGGGCACCTCAATCATGGCCCCTGTGCGCTGCCGGGCCTGGAGCAGCTCTCGCCCCGTCTGGCCAAACAACTCCAGCGCCCCCTCCGTGGGGATGGACTGGCCGGTAACCAGCCGCATCAGGGTGGTCTTGCCCGCCCCGTTGCGGCCCACCAGTCCGTAGATATCCCCCTTGCGCACTGTGAGGCTCACTCCGTCCAGCGCCAGGCTGCGCCCATAGCTGCGGCTGAGGTCGTGAGTCGCCAATACAGTCTCTGTCATATCGACTCCTACCTTTCCTTTCAGATGGCCCCAGTATAGGGGAAAAGTTTCAAAGGCCCTCAAAGAAAGTGTAAAGAAAGTCTTAATTCCCATCGCGCCGCTCTGGCGGGGGTGGGTTGGTCGGGATCCCCTTGGGATGGCCCCTCCCTCTCATCAGTCATCCCCAGACAGTTCCCCCATCTTGAAGCCAATGCCCCACACGGTCTTGATGTACTCTCGGCCAGGCCCAGTCTTTGCCAGCTTGGCACGCAGGTTGCTCACATGGACGTTCACCGTGTTCTCGTCCCCCATGAATGCCTCCCCCCACACAGACTCGTAGATCTGCGCCCGGGAGAAGGCCCGCTTTGGGTGCCCCATGAGCAGGGCCAGAATGGCGAATTCCCGGGTGGTGAGGGTCAGCTCCCGACCATCCACGCTGACCATATGATCCTCCCGGCTCAACCGCAGGGGTCCCCAGCTCAGCTCCCCACTCCCTTCGGCGGGGGAGAAGCGTCGGCTGCGCCGCAGATGGGCCTCCACCCGGGCCAGTATCTCCCGGTTGTCAAAGGGCTTGGTGATGTAATCATCCGCCCCCAGGGCCAGGGCCCGCACCCGGTCATCTACCGTCACCTTGGCCGACACCACCAGGATAGGCATGGTTCGCCCGGCCCGGATCCGGGTGATGAATTCCTCCCCAGTCAACCCGGGCAGCATGAGATCCAGCAGAACCAGATCATAGTTGTATTTCTCTGCCCACAGCATGGCCTCGCTGCCAGAAAAGGCCGCCCGGCAGTCATAGCCCGCCCCCTCCAGAATGGTACACAGCAGGCGGTTGATGTCAGCGTCGTCCTCCACCACGAGGATGTGGATGCTCTCCATGGGGTATCACCTCACCGTGCAGTATAGCACACCCCCCGGCCCCTTTCAATCGCGTGTCACAACTTCCCTCCACACGAGAAAAACCGGGCTCTCCCGCATGGGATAGCCCGGCCGGTTGGATACATTCGAGATGCCGAGCTTTCGTCCCGGCGTCTTTCCCCTTGATTCTCTGCCCAGCAAAGGAGCCGCGGGCATAAAAAGGCCGGGCCCGCTCCCGAATGGGAGAGGGCCCGGCTGGACGGGCAGGGCGTGAGGGCTGTGCCCTCTCGCCCTGCCCAGAACCTGGTCCAGCCTTACTCCAGCCCAGTCCAGGTCTCGTCATTCCCAACACCCTCGTGCCCGTGGGCATTGGTGGCCTCCACAACATCGTAGTAGGCCCAGTTGCTGGGGTCGTTGTCCGTGAAGCGCACCGCCAGGTTGCCCTCGTTGGCGTCAATCCACGCACGGTCCGCCACACGGCCCAGCATCCGGTTGGTGATGGCCGTCACCTCCGCACGGGTGATCGTCGCCTCCGGGGCAAACAGCTCCCCGTAGCCCTGGATCCACCCATAGCCAGTTGCGCCCAGCACCGCCTCATAGTACCAGTCCCCAGCGTCCACATCCGTGAACCGGTTCTCCGTATTAGAGGTCTGGCCGTTGGTGAACCGCATGGCAATCGCTGTGAACTCCGCACGGGTAATCGTCGCGTTCGGCGCGAACACCCCTTCGCCATACCCCTGGATGATCCCCAGGCTGGCCAGCGTGTTCACCGCCTGCGCATACCATGCATCCGCGGGCACGTCGTCAAACGATGTGGTGATCTCCACATTCTGCTCCAGCAGCAGGTTGTAGAACATCTGCGCCACTTCCGCACGGGTCATGTTCGCGCTGGGCGCAAACTCCGTGCCGTAGCCCCGCAGGTGCGCGATGTGGTTCACCGTGTTCAGCCAATCGGACACGCCCGTGTCATCCGGGTTGGCCAGCTCGCCGTCGCCGCTGCCGCCTTCCTCCCGGAAGATCACTTCCACGCTCACGTTCCCCTGGATGTTCTCCAGCGTCACAGAGCTCACAGGGCCACGGCTCACGCCACCCACAATCACGTCCTCAATCACATAGCCTTCGTCCGGCGTGATGGTGATCGTCAGGTCATCGCCAGGCTGCACCGCTACGCTGCCAGAGGGATTGGTGCTGCCACCCACACCTGGGTTCACCGTCACGATGATCCCAGTCCCGATGTCACCGCCGCCGCCGATGTCACCGCCACCCGGGGGAGTTACAGGATCTTCGCCGCTACCATCCTCTTCCCATTGGGCTGTCAGCGTTACATCGCTGGTGGTGCTATAGGTGCTGCCAGTAATGAGGCTGCTGCCGTCGCTCCACCCCATGAAGGTATATCCATCCCGGGTGGGCGCTGCCGGCAGGGTGAAGGACACGCCGGACCGCACCGTCATGGGGCCATAAGCCCCCGTGTCCGTCCCACCGTTCAGGTTGAAGCTCACCGTTACCGTCGGCGGCGTATACGTCCACTCCGCGGTGAAGATCACATCCCCCTGCACCTCATAGCTTGCTCCTGCGCTATACAGCACATTGTCAAGGTTGTTTCTCCATCCCTGGAACACATAGTTCTCCCGGGTGGGCGCCGCCTGGAGCGTGATCTGCTCCCCAACCAGCGCCGAGTCGAACATATCCTCCTCGCCGTTGCCGTACACATACCGCACCGAAACGCTACGCTGCTCCACATCCGCTGTGCCGTCACCGTTCTCGTCCGCACCCCATACCGCGTAAAGGGTCACGTTCTGCGTCACGGTGTAGGCGCTGCCAGACGTGATCAGAATGTCACTCGGAGAGTCGTCATCCGCGGTAAAGACATAGCCTACCACTTGCGGATGGTCCGTCCATCCCATGAAGATGTGGGTGCCGTACGTCAAGTCGCCCTGGCCCGCTACCGTAATAGTCGAACCATATTGGGCTGTTTCCGCACTCGGCGCAGTACCGCTTCCGCCGTTACTGTCATAGGTCACCGTGAAGGTTTCACCCTCCAAGGCGTCCGGGATGTCGTTGTTGTTGCTGTCCGTCCCGTCAACCCACACTGCGTACACGTTGATTTCCACCAGGCCGGGCGCGAAGTAGACGTAGTCTGTCACCATCGGCATATTTGCGATGGCTTCCCCGCTGCCGCCATAGAACTCGCCGTTGTACGTCGGCGCTGTCAGCGTCCAGCCCATGAAATACATCCCCGTACGGCTGGGTTCCGGGTTCTGGATTAGCTCCACCCAGGTGCTGCTCGGATAGATCGTCGCATCCGTGGGCACATCGGTGGTTGTACCATTGCCATGGTACACCACCTGGCCGCCACGCTCATTCAGATCCGGCACCCCGTTCCCATTGGCGTCGATGGCCCACACCGGGTACAGCACCAGGTTCCCCGTCACCACCACATTCCACATCCGCTCCGGCAGGATGGAACCGTAGCCGTAGCCGTTCTGGTCGGTAACCTCCGTGCTCCACCCCATGAAAATCATCGGGTTTCCATCGGCGTCATTCCGGCTCATCGCGTGGAACACTCCACCGCTCTCTATACCACGGGCCAGCTCCAGATAGGTCCCGCCCAAAGCAGTCTCTTGGCTCGGCACATAGCTCGTCGCGCTGTCCGCAGTGTAGGAGATCGTGAAGCTGTGCTCCAGGATATCCGGGATTTCATTCCTGTTCGAATCCCGCACCCACACCGGGTACACCGCCGTGCTGTTGTCCATCGTGACCACATCACTGCCGCTGTCAAAGGTGACGCCAGGCACCGAGATGCTACTCACCCAGCCATCCTGGTTCTCCCAGTCATAGCTGCTCCAGTCATACCACTCGATGAAATCCGCAACGCTTGGGCTTGTTGTCGTACCAGAGTACTCCACATAAGCATCATAGATGCTGTTGCCATCGTTCACGATGCTCCAGTAGTTACCTGCTGTATAGGCAGTGCCGCCGCCGCGGTCATTCAGCCCGCTGTAATTCGTGCCCTTCACCAGGTCACTGGCCAAGAGGATAGCCTGGACAAAGTCTTCCATATCCCGTACGCTGGTGGTATCTACATCGTAGAAGCCGCTCGCCCACTCCACGGGAGACCAGCCCATAAAGAGCCACTCGCCGTTCACATCCACCGGCCTGCTCTCCAGATCCAGCTTCACTACCGCGCCATCCTCATAGCCGCTCTGGCCCGGATAATTCGGGTCCGAATGGTCATCATAGGTCGCGTTCTCCGGAATGCCGGTGTCCCCAGCAATTGTACCGATGTTATCGGCAAAGGGCATGCTGTCCGGATCCAGCTCACCGCCATTTTGCGCCAGCGTCACGCTGTTCATCGCATAATAGACGTAGTTGTCCCCGAATCTCCCTTCATTGGGATCCAGCAGATCCGGTACACGGTCCCGGTTCTCATCCTGGAACCACACCGCGTACAGTGTCGTGTCCGCATTGATCTCAATCGTGTTCACAATGTTCCCATTGTCGCAGAAGGGATAGACCCCTGCAGCCGCGCTCGTGGGGTTGGTTACAAAGTTCTCCTCCCACCGCTGGCTGTCGTCCGCGTCGTACATGCCGCCCAGTTCCCGCTGCGCAGTCCAGCCCGCGAAGTAGTACAGAGCCGTGCTGCTGGAGAACCACTGGTCCTGAAGCCCCATGTACAGCTGCTCCTGGCCAGCCGTGGGCGTCACCGCATACTCCGTGCCGGGAAGAATCCCCGTTACCGGGTTGGGCAGCGCGTCCTGTCCCGTGGCGAAGTCATAGGTCAGGTTGGCGTCATCTGCGTAGGTCAGGGTGTACCGGCCCAGATCAGTGTCCGGATCCCCATCCCCATCCAGGTCCGTACTCCACACCGCATACACGTCCAGGTCCGGCCCGAAGGTGTACGCGCCACTGCTCAGAGCCCGGGCTGGCATCCGATCCCCGTCGCCGTAGCTGTAGATCCCAGCGCTCGCCTGGTCTGTGGTCCAGTACAGGAACACCACGGTCACCGTGCTCCCATCATAGCTACCCTGGAAGCCGGTCGTCGCCGCCGGCATCGTCTCCAGATCGTCATAGGTGGTGATCCGGTCACCCGCCACGTACTCATTGGGATGGCTTGGCATGGTAGCTGGGCTCCCGCCATCTGTCACTGACGCCACATCGTGGTAGTTCACCGTGAACTTCGTCTCCAGATAGTCCGGCGTCCCATCCCCGTTGCGATCCTCCGCCCACACCGCGTACAACGTCTCATCACTGCTGCCGCTCAGCGTGTAGCTGGACTGGCCGCGTTGGATTGCGCTGCCCAAATAGTGGGCCCCGTTATAGATGTAGAGTGGGTTGCTGGGTGGGGTCGCGCTACCGTCCAGAATCGTGTTGTACGGAGCTTGGTCATAGTTGTCCAGCGTGATAACATTGCCCACAACGCCGGTCTCATTCGTCCAGCCCACGAAGATATACCCATCCTCATGGGTGGGCACCGTGTTGGGGATGCCAACTGCCTCACCCGTCATCCCGCTCACACTGCTGGGCACCGAACTCGCATCCCCGCCGTTAGCGTCGAAGATCAACTGATGTGGTACCTCCATGATGTCCGCGATGCCATTTCCGTTCAGGTCATACCCAAACACCGCGTACACCTGCACGTCCTCCTCGATGAAGGTCACCTGCTCCACCAACCTGGGCTGCGTCCCAAAGTTAGCCGCGTAGATCGTCTCTCCAGGATCAGTCAACGACCAGCCCGCAAAGGCCACCGCAAACCTCGTGCCCGCCTGATAGTCCCAGTGATCCGTGGGCAGTTCCTCATCATCGTGCTCCATCAGATCCCGGAAGTAGATGTTCTGATCCACATAGTCAGTATCGTCATAGACTCCATTGAAGTCCCCGGTCTCGATCATATCGTCGTGCTGGGGTAGGTACTTTGTCTCACCGTTGGAGGTGTAGTTCACCCCAGACTCTGACGGATTCATCCCCATACGCATCGATACCGTACCGTAAGCGTACTCCGTGCCGTCTGTCAGCGCATACGCAGTGGTGAGCGTGGCTGTGTTGCTGGTGTCTCCCGCCACCGGCACCGTGGTGGGGTAGGTTACGCCGCTCTCGCCGGTGCCCAGGTTGTAACCCAGTTCATAGGCCGAGGGCACCCACACCCACACCTCACCGTAGTCGTTAGTCCCGTCGCCGTCCTCGTCCACACCCACGATGTAAGTGTCCTCTACACCGTAACTGGTGCTCCGGGTCACCGCGCCGGTGGCGCTGGGCAGCGTGTAAGTCACCTCGAAGATCTGCATCCCGATCCGCTCAGCGGGAATCCCCGTGATGTTTAGTCCCTGGGCCGCCGTGTTCTGCCGCACCATGTCCTGGGGCGGGGTGATGGTAGGCAGGGTGATGAAATCCCAGTTCTCATTGGTGTAATCTTGAGTTTCATTGTAACCGGTATTCTCAATCACCACGCCGCTGCCGTCCAGGATATACCGTCCATTGCTGTAGTTGGGCTGCGTCCACACGTGCTGGCCATTGGACCCGGTGATCGCAGCGCCCGAGCTGGTGTGCACGTTGCCTCCTACGATCACGATGGTGCCCGCGCTCACATTGCTGGTGCCAGCTGCTGCCGCGCCGCCGCCCAGACCGCTCAGGTTGTGCTCCTCTTCAAACGCCGGGTCTGCGTTGGCCGCCGTGATCGTGCCGCCCAGCACCTGGATGGTACCACATCCGCCGCCGGTACCTGTGTTGGTGCCGCCGCCGCCAATGGCAGAGCCGTACCCGTTGGACAGTACGTCGAAGTACCCGCCCTTGATCTGCGCTCGGGTCGGGCCGTCGCCGGCCGTGCCGCTCCCAGAGCCGCCACCGCCAATGCCAGCCCCGTAGCTGTGCTGGCCGGCAGACAGTCCATCGCCGCTGATCACCTCGAAGGAGCCGCCCTCAATCTGCAGCTGGGCCGCGCCGTCGCCGCCGTTGCCGCTGTTGGAGCCGCCGCCGCCGATACCAGCGCCGTACTGCCCGGAATAGACGTAGATCGATTTCGCCCCCGTGGAACTGGTCTCCTGATTGATGGTAACGTTGCCGCCGGTACCACCCGGCGCATCCGCGCCACCGCCGCCGCCAATGCCTGCACCATAGGTCCCGCTACGGATGTTAAAGGAGCCACCGGTGATGTACAGGTCGCCGCCCGAGCCGGCTGCCTGGGTGGATCCACCCTCCACGCCGCCGCCGCCGATACCTGCGCCGCCCTCACCGGTGCGGATGTTAAAGTCCATGCTCACCGCTTCACCGGTCTGCAGGTCTATCTGAGTGCCCAGCCAGGTGCCGCCGGTGTAGGTACCCGAGGACAGCCCCCCCGAGCCGGCGGGCCGGGCGGTGACGTCAACACTCTCATTCACGCCGCTTCCACCAGAGTAGGAGATGGTCTTACTCGCCATCCCGCCGCCACCGCCAATGCCCGCGCCGTACTTGCTAGACACCACGGTGAAGTCGCCGCCAAACAGCTTGGTCCGAGCCGCTCCATCCTGAGAGATAGGGCCACCGATGGCAGCGCCATAGCTCTCATAGGTGTTAGGATCCCAGATCGCCGCATCGGCGGGCAAGACCGTCAGAGGATCGGTTCTGGTCGCACTGCCATTGGCGTTCAGCCCCCGGCCCGCAATAATCCCATTCGTCGTGGTGGTGTCCCCACTTGTGGCATAGAAATGGGAGGTGGTTGCCGGAAGGTTCTCAAAAGCACCGGCGATGGCGGTCACGTTGCCGCCGTATACCGTCAGCTCCGCTCCCTCCTGGGGTTCCCCAGCACTATCAGGGAGCGAGCCTTGGTAAGATGCTGTAGGATGACGGTAATTACCCTGCCCAGTCACCGCGCTGCCAAGGAGATGGGCATAGGCATCGTCAATGTAGATGCTGGTGGATGCATTGCCGCCGATAGCGGCGGCATACTGGCCGGAGTAAGCACCGGTAGTGCCCGAATAGAAGGTCATCTGACCCGAGATGGCCGCTCCAAAACCCCAATTGATGGCGGTCACGTTGGTGTCGCTGTCTCCCTTATCCGGGCGACCAATGCGCACCTGGTTAACCTTGGTGTAATCGGTTACAGTCTCCGGGCTGGTGAAGACATTGTTCCGGGAGCAGCCGATGGCCGCCCCGGCAGAAGCTGCACTGGCTTCGGACACCACCGCGCCCCCAGTGATGACTACATACATGGGCCACTCCACGCCCCCGTCGCTGCCATTACCGCCGTGGGCGCCGATTCCGTAGTGGGTTCCGAAGGCGTGCACGTTGCCCCCGTTTATAACGATACCCCGAGAACCCGGGTCACTACTATTCAGAGACTCATAATGTCCACCATTGCCGATGCCTGCAAAGCTGTCCCAGCCCCAGGCGCTCCAAGCAGTCACATCGCCACCATCGATCTCCACATAGCCGGCAGGCATATGCCCCGCCGTTCCAATCGCAGAGGAGCAACCGCCAGACTGGGCAAACAGGGATCCCTGCTCCCCACCAGCTGTCTCAGAGGCATCGGTGATGATCAGGCTGGCCGAGGCATCTACGTTGATCGCCGCTCCAGAACTAGCCCCACCATCTAGTCCACTCCAGTTGTTGGACAAAACACTGTCCCCCAGCAGGGTCATGTAGGCATCTACATCCGCTAAAATAATATGGGAACCATACTGTTTAATAGTGTTTGATTCGCGGAAGCTCCCAGCATCAGATGCATTCCCATAAAACGATCCACTGAAGTAAGCCATAGAGGGCTGTGTTAAATACTTATAGTTGTCTAAGTTGATCCCGGTTGGCCCCTTGAGCCAGGTAACATTATTCAGGATCACATGGACGTCATATCGATTGGTTCCGCGCTGACTATTGTAAATATAGACCTGGGTGTTCGCACTAAGCGTACCAGTGATGTAAACCACCACGTCATTCGCAGCAGATGCATAATTAGCCAGATCAATCTGCGTCACACCACTGTTGTTGGCATCCACTGTAATCACATTGGTGCCGCCAGCGGTTCGCCACCCATCTACCAGCGCATAGTCATAGGCAAAGTCAGCGTACACGGAGATGTCCACATCCACTCTATCCCCTTCGGTGACATAGGGAGTAAAGTCAGGGATGTTGTACGTCCAGTTTGTGCTCGTGCTGGTCTGCACGTCCCGCACCGCCTCAATGGTGCCATCCGCATGGGTGATCTGCGCAAAGGCGGCTACGACCAACTGCTCAAAGTCATAGTACTCAAAGGGGGCCGCCGTGATGGTCAGTGAGGATACATCGCTAACGTCAAGGCTATCCGTCATGCTAGGATCCTCTTTAGTGATGCCATGCACAGAATCCGTGCCATCGCTGATGGTCACCTCACCCCGCATACCCACACTCTCGTCCACCCGGGCGGATGCAGTGTAGCTGGTCGCTCCAGCGTCAGTGTAATCCGTCGCGGAAGCTGCCCCCGCGGGCAGGGAAATGACGGGCACCATGCCCAGCAGCATCGCTACAACAACCGCGATGCTCAGCACCCTTCTTCGAACGAATTTACTCATCGTCATAACCTCCACGTATCGCTTCGTGTCTTGCAGAAAATTGTGATTGGGGACACTCAACTGGGGTAACGCTGTCTTGGGCTTTTTGACACCGCTTGGTTCCCCTGCTCTTCCGTCCAATCTGATATATATCCTGTTCCACTCCGACATTTTGGTGTCCCTTTTCAAGTGCTCAGGGAGGACGCGCCAGAGGGCGCGCCCGCCCTGATATTCAGAGCTGCTTGTTCCCGGGACCTTACTGTCCCTGGACGTAGCGGGTGATGAAGGTAGCCATCTCCGCACGAGTCGCCGTGCCCTGGGGAGAGAGCTGTCCATCGCCGCGGCCCTGCACCAAACCTTCTGCAATCGCCCAAGCAACCATCTCTTGCGTGTAGCCGCTGACCTGATTCGCATCCACATAATCGTTCAGATCAGCACGGGCCGTGGTATCTACACCCTTGAACCGGGCATAGCGGTATAGGATAACCATCAGGTCCTCCCGGGTGATATTGTCCGTGGGCAGGAAGCTGCCGTCAGAATATCCCATGACCAAGCCGTTTTCGCTGGCCCAAGCCACCGCACTGGCATACCACTCACTGGTAGGCACATCGGTAAAGCTGTTGCTACCGCTCACCGACGGACGCCCCTCCATATTGTAGAGGATCTGCACCATATGGGCGCGAGTGAGCAGATCATTCGGGCCAAAGACAGTGTCGCTGATCCCGTTCATGTAGCCGTTCTCGGTCACGAACTGGATATAGCTATAGTACCATTCGTTGGAGGGCACATCAACAAAGGGCAGAGTTGGCTCAGGATCCACCTCAGTGTTCTCCTCCCACTGAGCGGTGAGGGTCACCGCACCTCTCACCGTATAGGTACTCCCAGTGATGACAGTGGTTCCATCGCTCCAACCGATGAAGGTGTACCCCTCCCGGGTGGGTGCAGCAGGTAGAGTGATGCTAGAACCGACAAGCACGGTCATAGTATTGTAGTTTCCAGTACCAGAGCCACCGTTGAGGTTAAAACTCACCGTCACATTGGTACCGCCGGTGCCACCACCGCCGCCACCCGGCCCCACAGGTGGGTTGGTGCTGCTGGGCGTCATGACGATGTTGCCCACAGCCGTATTCTCACCGGAAATGCTCACGGTCGTGCTGTTGTTATCCTCATAGCTGGTGCCACCGGAGACCTTGACTGTATAGCTACCATTACCCACAGTGGCAGTGAAGTTGCCGCTGCCATCGGTAACCGCGGTGTCCACAATGGATCCAGTGGCATCATCCACCACATCCACCGTCAGTCCCGGCAGGCCATTGCCGCGGTCGTCCACCACGGTTCCAGTCAGCGCGTATCCACTCTGCAGCGTCACATCCTGGCCAGTTACGTTACTATGCATCACCGAAACCGGCCTAGACACAGGCAGATAGCCAGACGCCTGCACCTGCAATGTATAGTTTCCAGCGGTCAGGTTGCCGATCGTATATGCGCCGTTCGCATTGGTCGTGAAATTCTGGCCGTTCAGCGTGACAGTGGCGTTGGAAACCGGGTTGCCCGCAGATTCCCGCACGGTACCGCTGACGGAGTACCGGGTATGGCTATCCGTCACTTGGACGTTCAGGGTGATGGTGCGGGTATCTCCGTCTCCTTCAGCCCGCACCGTTGCACTCACGGTAGTGCTGCCCGCGCCCACAGGCAACAAGCGGAGATAGCTGGATGATTCTCCAGAACCAGTGTTCTCCGTCTCCACCAGTGCCGTCACAACATTGGGATCACCCGATGTGACAGAGGTGATAAGGGCCTGGCCGCTGCTACTATTGTTCCAATTCTCATACCATGCGTAGATGCTCCGGGCAGGGTCACCGGCATCCAACTGCAACGGATCCTGGATCTGAGTTCCGGTTCGATCACTGGCGAAGTAATAGGTATAGAACTGAGCATCAGGATCGCTAGTCTGACTGATATAGGCCCAGAAGCGCTCCACAAGCGTCCCTGTAGTCGGCGACAGACTGGCATCCTCATAATTGCAGGTTGCCGTATAGACTACCATGCCCTCCGTGCCATTGGCGCTGTTGGCGCTCAGATAGCCGGTGCTTGCATCCAACTCAATGGTCAGTCCATCGTCGTCAGCCTGCTGGCGTCTCCAACCGTCAATCGGCGCAGTGACAAGGATGGGATTAAGCCCACTGCTATCCACGTAGATCAGATTCCAAACTAGACGGATGGGATCACCGTTCGCCAACATATATTGCTGATTGGTGTGACTCGTAGTGATACTCAGCCGGCTATTGGTCGTATCAAGGCGAGAGGACAGCAAGGTAAGATTCACTTGAGCCAGCAGATCAGCTCCTTCATAGATATGTACCACAGTGTTGCCTGCCGTGTTTGTCTCCATCGTCGCCAGGCCGATGGACAGGCGATCTGTATTCAAGTAGGAGGTAGTACTGCTTTGCTCGGTGTAGGTCAGGCCACCCTCGTAGCTAATCCCCGCTTCCTCCACCAACGCCCGTACGTCAATGCTCTGTCCGTAACGGAGGCTGAGGTTCCCAAGCTGCTGGGCCCTCACTTCGATGATCACCGAACGATAACCTCCCACAATGGGAGCCGTCGCACCATCCTTGTTGATCGTCCACAACCGGATCTCATAGGTGCCAGCCGGAGTCAGGCCGCTGATCTCCAGTGTGTTCGTTGCGCGCTTATAGCTCACATCAGCAGTTACCGGTACATTGTCCCGATACACCGCCACCTGGAGTTGGTTGGCGCCACTACCTAGCACGCTCTCGGTTTCGCCGGAGAACATCGTGGGATTGACCCGGTAGTTCCCAGAGTCGCTAGAGACCACGTACTGGATCCCCATCTCCACTGTATCGCCCACTTCCAGCGTCGTATTGTCCGAAGTGGTTACGATATCTACCACATTGCTATTGCCTACGTCTTGAGCGTGAGTGATCCCAGCCACATAAGTGTTGGTAGTGGCAATGCCTGCATACTGGGTAGCGCTGCTGGCGTTCAACTGCACCTGTGCCGGGTTAAGTGTCACAGTATAGGGATTGCCCTCGTTTCGGCTGAGAATGGTCATCTCCAAATAGATACACCCATTCTCATCCACCAGCTGTTGCCACTCCACAATGGCCCCATCATTCGAAAACGTCAGGGCGTTGCTGCGCAAAGTGAAGTCGGCATTACGTAGGAAGGAGAGGGAGGGATGTGCCCCACTGACCACGTCCTCATAACTGATGGAAGCAGGCACATCAGTCCAGGTCTCATCCAGGGTAAACGTCCCGTCCATAGCCACAGGGTAGAGACGATAGGTCTCGTTCTGCGCATACTCCACGACAATATCAGTGTTAGTGGTACTGCCGTCTCCTGGGCTTTGACTGGCTACCTGAGTTGTTCCGTCGGTTGCTACCAGATAGAAGCCGTCCACGTCAGGCTGGCTAATCACAACGTCAAAGGTATAATCGTTCATCGACGTCGACAGGGAGGAGCCAGAAGGGGCGTGACCCAAAAGGATGCTCCCCGTTTTGCCGTTGATGGTGTAGGTATACTCTACCACCATGGTGGCGGTCCCCTGCTGCGTCAGCAGGGCACTCAACTCCGTTACATCCACGCTGCCAGTGCCCCCTTGCTGCACCAGCGCCACCTGAGCATTCAATCCGCCGCTATTGGTTGCGTTGCCCGCGGCGGGCACAGCAGTCCCAGCCGCCGGGGCAGTAGCTGCCGCCCCATCACTCGTCAGATAACCAGCCACAAAGTCGATGATATCACCTTGTTGGCCGTTCACCGTGCCGTTGATAGGCACAACCGTGGAAGTCGTCCCATAGGCCAGAGAGGTACCCACTGCGATAGCAGCCATCACCTGAACATTGGCTACAATATCCGCAAGGCCATTCTGGATAAAGTGACGGTGACCGTCCCGCAGCGCCTCGGCCGTCAGCGCCCCCTGTAGCCCACTCATCAGCTCTACGGTCAACGTCTGCTCACTCAGCACAGCCGCATTCTCTGCATACAGATCCACCCTGCCCTCTACCTTGGCAAGATTCAGCGCCGGCGTCGAGGAGCCCGACACAGTCGAAGACGTTACTACTACATTATCGGTGTCAATCACATAGTCCCACCAAGACACTCCTGCGCCGTAGAACTGCGCGTTGCTAAACGCATATACAGGATACACCCTGGACTGCGCCCCACGGCCCAAAGGAACCTGAAATAGATTATTTGCCTGTAGCTGGCCTACTTCGTCAGGATAGGCCGCAGCCAAAACCCCGGCACCCCCCTCAGTATTGGGGGTATAGAGATTATGCAACGTGTCCTCAAGCACCAGGTGGATACCCACGATTTGAGAGGGCGCCAGACGCAGATTCAGCGTATCCGTGGCCTGCCCGTAGCTCAAGGTAATCGCTCCGCTCTGCCCCACATTCGCATCCGCCAAACCACCATCACTAGTGGCAACAATGGGCAATTCTTGAGAGCCCACCGTCGTTGCCTCATCAAAGGAGAAATAGCCACTCCCAGAAGAGACGGTGGACATGTCCAGAGCGGTGACAACCCGGCCAGCCGCATCTACAATCTCCGTATCCCATTCGCCAGTCTGAATCTCATGGTCCGCAGAAGCTGTATTGTGATTGGTCACGGCCACCACTGTAACTGTCGTATCGGTACCGATGGAGATCTCCAGCGCCTCGTTCAGCACGTTCAGGCGATACAAATCGCCGGATTCCGCCTCTGTCTCTGCCTCCAGGGCCTCGGAATAAGTCGTGTAACTGCCAAGGCTATACCCCTCGGGAACGAAGATGAAGTCCACGACCTCCTCTTCAATCACCCGGATGGTCAGCGGCAAAACCACGGACGCACTTGCCGCAATCAGGGCAACCTGCCCCTCTCCCGCCGTATCGGCCGCAGCATTTGCCTGCAGATACAGCCCCTGAGTGTAGGCATCGCTGTTTGGCACCTTTCGGGCGCTGACACCGGTCAAACCGGTTAGCTCCGCACTGCTACTATTATCCGGAAGCACATCATCCAAACCAGCTCCGGCCACATAGTCATACCAGTCGATCAACGTGCTGCCAACCGAACTGCCCAGCACGCAACGGACGCCGTCCTCACTATAATAGGCAGCCGCCACCAGGGTCACAGAATCCCCCTGAACCATCTCCAGCGCATCGAATCCGGTCTCCACCGCATACCCAGCACCGGAGCGCACAAAGCGGGCCACCGGCTCACCATACTCGCCAGCGACAATATTGGCCGACAATTCACTCTGGGTGAGGTCAATCTCGGGATAGCCGCTGGTGCCATTCGCGAGTGTGCCGGGGATAGCATAGAACTCGTAGCCCAAGGCATCTCGATCGTTGGTGATCACATTGATCTCCAACGTCACTTGCCTGTCATAGGCCACATCAAACGTGCCATCCACGGTGTTGTTATCCACCCACACCCGGATACTTTCAGCCCCAGTTGTCATCGTCTTCGCGGTGAACACAACACCCAGCGCATCCACCATCGCGCTACTGTTATTAGGATCGGGCACAGACACCGTCACCAGCTTATAACTTACACTGGATGGCTCGGTCCCATTGGTCCCATTGTCCACAACAACCTGGTCCCCGTACTCCGGAGAGATATACCGCATCTCAGTATAGTCATACAGCAAATAGACCGTCTCATCCACATACGGGGCACTCGCACCCAGCACATTATCCCGAGACAGGGAAGAGATCGGAGCTCCCGCCAGAATGTATACCTCGCCGCTTTCCGTACGGGTATCCGTCGTCAGGTTGGTCACAGCATTGTTGGCATACTCCCGCAATTGCAGGCTGGTGACGGCATCATTCTGATTCACCGTCAACTCGCCAGCCCCCACCAACACACCATCGTAATAAACCTGGACGGTACCGCTGTTGGCGTTTGGCCCGATGTGGGCGTTAAAGGTCAGCCCCTGCGCAGTCAGAGCCAGATCGGAAAATTCCACATACGAGTTGCCGGTATATGTCACCGTATAGTTGCTCAGCTGACCAGGAGGCACAGTACGCGCACCATCCTCCGTCACATACCCCAGGGTATACGCCACATCGCTGCCCCAAGTGGCGGTAGCCTGATCGGGATCCAGCGTCAGGAAGCCATCGCGCTGGACGTTCACCGGCACGTCCACCTCCAGCCGGGCCATCGGGCTGACAGCCCCAGCTGGGAAGACGCCATAAGTCCAGTTCTCATCGTAGTGGTTGTAGTCCACATGTGCCACCTCAAAAGATAGGTGGAAGATGTGCTCGCCAATGGACAGCTGGCTCATAAACGCCCAGTCGAACTCATAGTCCAGACTGTCAATGCTCCGCACATAAGTACTACCGTCCACGGTAATGGTACCGGACACAGTGCCGGCACCATCCAAATCCAGCATACTCTCAACCAGACGAGTGCTGGAAGTTGTCGTCTGCTTGTGCAGCACGTTCAGAAGATCTCGCAGCGCCAAGCTGCCATCATTCGCGCTCTGACGATAGGCCACGGATCCGGCCGCCTCCACCCAGGCGCTTCCATTCCCGGCAGCATTCGGATACCCGCCGTCAAAGGTCTCATCTGCCAAGACGTAGATATCGCCAGCCTCTTGACGCGAACCCGTCAGTTCATTCACATAAGTCGTATCCGCGAACCAGACGTTGGTTCCCGTCAGGTCCACCCGCTCCAGATTGGGGTACAACTCCCTAAGCTCATCCCCAATCCGAATCGCTCCCATAACCGCAGTGTTATAAGAGAAGTCCAGATATGCCACATCCGCAGCGGAAGTTGTGTTCGCTGGATCGGGGATTCTCCCCGCGTCAATCATCTGCTCCAGCGCTGTCACCACAGTCTTGTTGGTGACAGCATTCAGCGCCGGATACTTGCTGCCTGTGCTGCCAGAGCTGCCGGCGGCCACCACAGGGGCAACCACAACCAGGCTTGCCACCATGGACACGCTCAGCAGCCACGACACAAGGCGCGTAAAACGTCTGTTCCTCGTCATAGGTTTCGTATCCCTCCAATGAAGTCATACTTACATGTGGCCCAGGCCCGCCTCCCGCGTACACCGCGCCACTTAGATCCTCGTCCACTCTCATCTGCCCGGGCCGTGCCCTCAGGGGTTTACCCGTCCGGGTCAACTGGTATCAGGCTGTTCCGTCTCACATCGCTTTGCCCTCCTGGCCGCCATCCCCCTCCGGCCACGCCGGCGGCGGGAAGACGACCTACACAATGCGTCGCTGTCGGGTCTGACCCACGCGCTGCTCTGATGATGGTTTGGAAGTCCGGCTCCTGGCATATCCATACCCCCTCTCACAAACGGCGGCGACCCCGCTCCAGTCCCACCGTAACCGCTATCCGGCGGCCCACAGCGGGCGGCTTCCGCCCCGGTGAAGAGGCGTGGGCAAACCAGCTCGACATCTTTCTTGATTGCCATTGTAACAGAAGATTCCACAAAGCAAATCTTTGTATCAAATACATTTAAACTTTGTTGCATAGTTGTATAATAGTATAGCCTTTTCACCACGATTCAAGGATTTCTTTTTGTCCATATTTTTTGTTGGAAATTGTTGTATTTTATTTAGGAGCAGACTATACTTGGTATCTCCATACTTGTTTTGTTGGAAATTGTTGTATTTTATTTAGGAGCAGACTATACTTGGTATCTCCATACTTGTCCCCGGAAATTTTGAGGGATTCACAATAGACGGAGAGTTGAGCATTCTATTTCCGGAGAACGATCAGCCCCTTTACACCTGAACCACTCAATTTGCGGACTTGCTGGATGACTGTCCTTTTGATAGGTATTACGGACAGTTCTGTGGAGACTCTCACGCTCATTCAAAGCTATCTACCCGACGCCGTCATTCTTAATCTAGAACTCCATTTAGGGGGTGGAAGTTGATTAATCCCACTCCAGGAACTAAAACCACGCCATCCCCTTCGCACACGATATGATTACCACTGACAATCCCAGTCTAGTTACTCACGAATCCCCCCGTCAGCCTTGGGCAGATTTTATCCTCTCTAAGCATTAACAGGATTACACGCCCGAAGATGCGAGGGGTGCGCAAAAAAGTGCTTCAGGTCGGGCGGAGCGCTTCCCATAAATAGTCGCACTGCCCCCTTGGACTTGGAGGGATGTGTTTGACTAATTCAGATACGCAGAGAGTAGAAGTTTTCATCACTCGCTCAAATATCCTCTGTTCTTAAACAAGCACAAACTGCTCTGCGTGGCCAATACCTTCTATCAGAGACCGGGCGGTGTGTTCGTGATACCAGTCACAGCACTAAAGTAATGACGCTTAAACGCATTCACATGGTCGTGGTCCAACCAATCCGCACTGCTCTGCTAAGGTTCAAAAAAAACGGGCTCTCCACTGCTGCCCCAGACTGTTTCTCCCCTTGCTTTGTCCCTTATTCAATCCCGCAAACCTTCGTCAATACTAGTTTTCGCCTTCTCTTCTCCCGCTTTATCCGTTCTGGAAGGTGCAAACAGGAGGAGATGTCACTCCAGCCAAAAACACCCCTATATGGATCGCCAAACCTCAAAAAATGTCTAAATACAACGTCTCATTCGTACTATCTTTTTGAACCACAAGGGCATTGCCCTTTCGGCTGATGAGTCCCTCGTCATTCTCAACAATATGAACCAGCCACAATAAAGATGCCATGTGAGCACAAGCGGACCCGCTCTGAATGGACAGCTTGGGCCAGTCCACCTTTCACGGCCCTCATCATCTGCTGCAGGCCCGCTCCTGCCAAAGTCCATATCCTGCGAGGTACCCATGGCAGTGTATCCCCCTGCGGTCCGCTTCATCCAAAAGGTTTTGCGTCTCCTATGGGGGAATATTCATCCTCGGCAAAGAAAGCCCGCGGCCAGCAACCGGGTTGGAAGAAGCCCACTCAGCGCCGCCCTGTCCCCCCTGCAGCTTCCCCGTCGACCCGGCTCAACATAGCCGTTCCACTTCTCTATAGCAGCCTCAGGTCCCGTACCCCCTTACCGGAATCTCTATTTCCTATTCCGGTTGCAAATGCTTCTTTGCGTCGCAATGGTGAAAAGCGTATCGGCAAGCTGCGTCAGCGTCACGCCCAGCAGGTTCAGCTCATCCTCGGTCAGCTTGCAAGCAAGCGCATTGGCCAGGGCAGTAATGGAAGCTGTCAGTTCACACGAATTCACGAGCCCCACCTCCATACCATTTATATTGGATATAGGGCCAAAATGTGCACCCTTACCGCCGCTTTCATCACGATTTCAACGTCTGGGCGTTAATCCTTGTTGTCGCTTTTTCCATAAAGCACAAATTTCAGGTTCCGATCGCAGAGCGCCAGAAAAACATCCTGCGGAGAGTGAATGTGCTGCTGCTTTAGCTGCTTATCCAGCCAGGTCAAATCCAGTCCCATGCGTTTCAGGTTGTCCTCCAGGATCCGGCCATCCATGATGATTTCTGTGAACAGCAATTCCTGTTCCGGGGCCAAATTCATATCGTTGGGCGTGGCAGGGCGCTGGCTGCTTACCGGAAGGATTGTCAGTCTCCCATTATATTCAAAAACAGCGGTTTGGATGCTCGTCAGGTCAAAGTATCCTTGCTGTCTGCACATCACCATGAACTCGCTCAGATCCAGCTTGGCCTTTTTTAGATTTTCACGGTACAGCTTCCCTTGATCCATGAGAATGGTGGGTGTGCCGTTGAGGTACTTGCGTGTTCTCGGAAATTGATTGGAAATGACGCTCAGCAGCAGCGTTACACCACCGTATATCACCATGGCGGTAAACGGCTTCCAGGGTTCCTCTAACTCTGTGGCCATTTCGGCCGCAATGGATCCAATGGTAATTCCCGTAATATAATCAAAAAAATCCAGTTGGGCAATTTGTTTGTGTCCAATGAACTTGGCCACCAGAAATAGCGCGCCAAATGACGCCAGCGTGGTCAGGCAAAGTACCAGAAAGTTCATACGTCAACCCCCCTTCCCCTATATTCTGGCCCAAATGCCAGCAGGCATACACAAATAGACTGCGCCCTGCTTCACCCCGCAGTACACCCCGGCCTTTGCGGCCACATAGGATAGTACCGGCTACGGAAAGGAGCCGTGTGACATGAAATTTCATCCCACCCATACTGCCGATAAAAGGGCCTTTCATTCGTCCCGCAAAACCCGGTTTAGGCTATGTCCCAGCTCAGGGCACAAAAAAAGGAGACGTCCCCTTGAGCGGCATACCCATTTTCAAAGCATATATCTATACACGTACATGCCACCATGCCACGACAAGTCTTTCCCACTCTACAAACACATCGGAAGTCGTAAACTCTTTTGCAAATTCAGCCACACTAAAAAGGATCACAGAAAGAACACCATAGCATAGAACGACCATGACTAATGTTTTAAGCTTCTTCTCTACATCACATCCCTAAACAAGGAGTGTCATCCCCCTTCTGATTTAATATCACCAGTATATAACATTTTGTTTTGCCGATCAAGATAACAAAATGTTTTATCTATACTTTCTGTGTAAAACCTATTACCTCGAAAGGAGTTATGCAGAAATGTATCGAAGAATACGCGATATGAGGGAGGACGCAGATTTATTGCAAAAGGATGTTGCCGACTACCTTCAATGTACGCAAGTCAGTTACTCCCACTACGAACTTGGCAAGCGGGATATTCCGACAGATGTACTGATTAGATTAGCCTCTTTCTACCAGACAAGCACTGACTACCTGCTGGGCCTTACAGATGTGAAACAGCCTTATCCGAAAACAAAGGTATAAAAAGAGAGAACACTTTTTCGTCATTGGAAAAAATGTCCTTTCCATTCAACTTTTCTAATCAGTTCTTTGGTGGTGTGCCGAACAAGGGTAGGACAGCCTTTCGTCTTAATATGCCTGCGGACGATGCTTACGCTCCGGCCCATGCATCTTGCCACTTTCACCGCATTACCTAACTCGTTGTAAAGCCTGTGCATCTGTTCAAACGCGGCAGACGTTACTCTTGCTGCTCCCATGGAGGAGCGAAAAAGCCTACTCCAAGTCATACGGGCAGACTCCAAAAGCAGTTTGAAGCGGCTCAAGCCGCCTATGATGAGGGGCAGACCGTTTTGAGCAGTTCAGCGGTGGCTGGACATCTAACCTTTGCCGCATAAACAGAAATCCGCTTCCTTGCGGAAACGGATTTCTGACTTGTGCCTCTCATGGTGGAGATAAGCGGGATCGAACCGCTGACCTCTTGAATGCCATTCAAGCGCTCTCCCAGCTGAGCTATACCCCCATATATGGGAGAGGCACAAGATTTCGATTTTCAATTTTGGTGAGGGGGTGCTGGTACACGCTTGTACCGGGCTCCCAGCTAAGCCATGCCCCCAGATGCCCTACTGCCGCCCCAGAGCAGCATCTCTGCAACTGCTTGGCGCAGGGTGTATCTTATCAGAATCCCCCCTATTTGTCAAGTACTATTTTTTCAAAATTTCCCCCCGTCCACCTGGATCCTGTCCCCAAGTCCGCGGATTCTTTCCCTTCCCGCCGTTTATCCTATTGACACACTATGAAAAAGCGGATATAATAGGAAACGAATCAGGGAGCTATTCAGTCTGCGGCCGGCCATCGCTGGGTCTAGGGCCCGGATCTGAATCTGACGCGCCAACGGCGCGGATATAGGGACACAAAGGAGGCAACGCCATTGATCTATCTTGATAACGCGGCCACCACCAGGATGACCCAAACCGCCATCCAGGCGATGCTGCCCTATTTTGACCAACAATACGGAAACCCGTCCAGCCTGTATGCCTTTGGCCAGCAGGCCAACGAGGCGCTCACCGACGCCCGGGAACGGATTGCCCGCCACCTCAATTGCCAGGCCCGGGAGCTCATCTTCACCTCCGGGGGGAGCGAGGCGGACAATCAGGCCATCCGCTCGGCCGCCGCGTTTGGCGCGCGCAAGGGCAAGCGGCATATCATCTCCACCGCCTTTGAGCACCACGCGGTGCTGCATACCTTGGCCCGCCTGGAAAAGGAGGGCTTTGAGGTCACCCTGTTGGACGTGCATGAAGACGGACTCATCCAGCCCCAGCAGGTGGCCCAGGCCATCCGGCCCGACACCTGCCTGGTGACAGTGATGTACGCCAACAACGAGATCGGCACCATCCAACCCATCGGGGAGATCGGCAAGATCTGCCGGGAGAAGGGGGTTACCTTCCACACCGATGCGGTTCAGGCGGTGGGCCATCTGAAGGTTGACGTGCAGGCCGACTGCATTGATATGCTCTCCCTGTCCGCCCACAAGTTCCACGGCCCTAAGGGAATCGGTGCGCTGTATGTTCGCCGGGGCGTGCCCATCGCCCCCCTGATTGAAGGAGGCGCCCAGGAGCGTGGTCTGCGCGCGGGGACGGAGAACCTGCCCGCCATCATGGGCATGGCCGCCGCCCTGGACGAGGCCTGCCAAAACCTGCAGGCCAACACCCAGAAGTTGACCGCCCTGCGTGACCGGCTCATCCAGGGGCTGGCCCAGATTCCCCACTCCGTCCTCAACGGCGACGCGCAAAAGCGTCTGCCCGGCAACGTGAGCTTCTGCTTTGAAGGCATCGAGGGGGAGGCCCTTCTGCTGCTGCTGGACGACAAGGGGGTGTGCGCCTCTTCCGGTTCGGCCTGTACCTCCGGCTCCCTGGACCCCAGCCATGTGCTGCTGGCCATCGGTCGGCCCCATGAGATCGCCCACGGCTCCCTGCGCCTGACCCTGTCTGAGGAGAACACCCAGCAGGAGGTGGAGCAGACCATCGCCGCCGTGGTTGAGGTGGTGGGCTACCTTCGGGGCATCTCTCCGGTGTGGCGGGACCTGGAGCTGGGCAAGCTGAAGTTTGTCATCTGACCGCAGCTACCCCCATAGAGTCCCAAATGCAAACCCAGAACAAATTATATATTATATCGTAAATGAGGTGTAACTATGGCTCTTTATAGTGAAAAAGTAATGGATCATTTCCGCAACCCCCGCAACATCGGCGTCATCGAGGACGCCGACGGCGTGGGCGAGGTGGGCAACGCCAAGTGTGGCGACATCATGCGCATCTACCTGAAGATCGAGGATGACATCATCCAGGACGTCAAGTTTGAAACCTTTGGCTGCGGCAGCGCCATCGCCTCCAGCTCCATGGCCACCGAGCTGATCAAGGGCAAGCCTGTGGCCGAAGCTCTGGAGCTGACCAACAAGGCTGTGGCCGAGGCGTTGGACGGGCTGCCCGCCCACAAGATGCACTGCTCTGTGCTGGCTGAGGAGGCCCTGAAGAAAGCCTTGCAGGACTACTACGACAAGAATGGCATCGCCTACGACGCCTCCCAGTTCCCCGATGAGGATCACGATCCCCACGAGCACGAGCATGGCCACGACCACGGCGGAGCCTGCTGCTGCGGCTAACCCTCAAGTCCGCCACACATCCATCGTACCACAAAGCCCTGGCGCAGACCTGCCGCGCCAGGGCTTTTCCCTCCCCATCTCTCCGCTGTGATGTGATAGAACCACCAAAGCGCGCGCCGCCGGGCTACCTGGCCCGGCGGCGCGTCTCTTTGCGGATCCCGATCCCGCGTCACATCTTCAGGTTGCTGGGAAAGTTCTCTACCGCCTCGCCCACGGCCCGGATCGCCCTGCCGGCCGCCTTTTGCACATTGTGCTTCTTCTTGGGCCGGGCAATCATCATCAGGGTGGCCGCCCCGGCCACCATGCTCACACCCACCGCGGGCAGGACCGCCTTCATCTTGGCCTTGTTGCTGCGCTTCATGTGCATTCCTCCTTCGGCCATAGTTTAACCGAAATCAGGAAATCCTCCGTTGGAAAATTTTTAAGGCAGGTCTAACTCCAGGGACACCGGGCAATGGTCGCTGCCCAGGATGTCCGGGTGGATGGCCGCCTGGCGCACCTGGCCAGCCAAGCGCCGGGAGACCAGAAAATAGTCAATGCGCCACCCCGTGTTATTCTCCCGGGCGCGGAAGCGGTAGCTCCACCAGGAATAGGCCCCCGTACGGTCAGGGTAGAGCAGCCGGAAGCTATCCACAAAGCCCGCCTCCAGCAGCTGCGTCAGCTTTCCCCGCTCCTGGTCGGAGAAGCCAGCGTTGCCCCGGTTTGTCTTGGGGTTTTTCAGGTCGATCTCCTCATGGGCCACGTTCAGATCCCCGCAGTACACCACCGGCTTGGTCTTGTCCAAGCTGATCAGGTACTGGCGCAGGTCGTCCTCCCAGGCCATGCGGTAGTCGATCCGGGCCAGTCCCTCCTGGGCGTTGGGGGTATAGCAGTTGACCAGCCAGAACCCCGGATACTCCAAGGTGATCAGCCGCCCCTCGTGGTCGTGCTGATCCAATCCCATGCCATAGGCCACAGACAGGGGCTCCCGCCGGGCAAAGACGGCGGTGCCCGAGTAGCCCTTCTTTTCCGCCGAGTTCCAAAACTGCAGGTATCCGGGCAGATCCACCTGAGCCTGCCCCTGCTCCATCTTGGTCTCCTGTAAGCAGAGCAGGTCCACGTCCAACCCCACCGCCGACTCCAGAAATCCCTTCTTCAGGCAGGCCCGCAGGCCATTGACGTTCCAGGACGCAAATCTTACCATAATTCCACCTCATGTTCCGCGGCGCGGGTGCACCGCTTGAGTTCCCACACCATCCAGACCCCCGCCGTGACCAGCGCCGCCAGCATGACCGACGCCTCGATGGGCATCCCGTACTGATTGCCAAACAAATTGAGCACATAGTTGAACTTCAGACGCAAAAACACCCGGTAGCTGGCCAGGGAGGAGACGGATACCAGCGCTGCCGTGGAGATGCCCGCCAGGCTCACGCAGGCCCAGCAGGCGCTGATCACATCGGCCAGGAAGAAGTACCGCTCATGCATATGGGGCAGCAGGAAGGGCACACCGATGGCCAGCACCAGTCCTATGGTCAGCGCCAGGCGCCGGTCCATCCGCCGGCCCAGCCAGAGCCCCACCCCCAGCAGGGCCAGCACCAGCACCCCTGCCGCCACAATGCCCACCAGGGCATAGTGATTGCCCCCGGACTCAGTGCCGTAGGGGACGAACTGATACACCGACGGGGCGTTCAGGGTCAGGCGTGGGTACTGGGAGGCCTGGTTGACATAGATCCCCAAGATCTCTCCCAGGGGCTTGCCCAACAGCAGGGCGGGCAGGATGGTCAGGAAATACACCCCGGGGAACACCCAGAGCTGGCGGAACTTCACCCGTTTGGCCAGCCACAGCACCCCCCAGAGGGGCAGCACAAAGATCGTTTGCAGCTTGAAGGAGAAGGCCACCGCCATCAGCGCCACCGAACGCTTGTTGCGCCCCTCCAGTACCAGGGCGATGGCCAGCACCGTCAACGCCCCGTACACCACGTCGCACTGGGCCCAATAGGCCCCGTTGAGCAGCACCGTGGGCAGCAGGAACAGCACTCCAAAGGCCACCGGCGCGGCCACCCCCGACCACTCCGGCCGGGCCACCGCCCGAACCAGCCGGAAGCCGCCCCAGGCCAGAATCACGTCAAAGAGGATGGAAAAGAGCTTAATCAGGTACAGGTCGGGCATAGGGATGTAGGTGATGGCCGCCAGAAAGTACAGGTAGGGCACATTGTAGTCCCCCACGCTGTGGGCGATGGCCGAAAAACCGCCGTTGTCCTGAAAAAAGCGATACCAATTGGCCAAAAAGCCGGTGTAGTCCGTCCCGGCATAGTCCAGCATACTCGCCCGGAGCAGCACCCCTACCCCAATGGGCAGTAGCATCAGCAAAAGCTTCCGGCCCTCCACCCGCTCCAGCCGGAGCAGGCCCAGGGCCAGCCCCGCCAGAGCCAGCATGGCCACGGCCACCCCCGCCCGGTCCAGGGGGCCGCCCCGCTCCAGCCCGGCGCACACCGCCACCGCCGCCGCCAGGCACAGCCCTCCCCCAACGGCAAACGGAATGGAGAGCTTTTCCGCCCAAGCCCTGTGCATCGTCCGCATCCTCCTCGCGTCCAGTCAAACTCCTGGGATTATACCACATCCCCAGGGGTTTTTCCACCCCAATTTCAATTGACAATTTGTCCCTCAGGCGGTATGCTGTATGGTAGTTTTGCCCCATCTTTCGTTTTCTTGGGAAGGAGTTCGCCTATGTGCGGTTTCACCGGCTTCATATCCTCGTCCGCTCCCGATCCTGACGCCCTGCGCGCCATGGGGGACGCCATCCGCCATCGGGGCCCGGACGAGCAGGGCCACTATGTGGACGAGCATTGCGCCATCGCCCACCGCCGGCTGTCCATCATCGACCTGGCCAACGGCCACCAGCCCATGTCCAGCCCTGACGGGCGGTATGTGCTGGCCTACAACGGGGAGGTCTACAACTTCCAGCAGCTGCGCCAGGAGCTGGCCGACGCCGGCCACACCTTCCGCACCAGCTCAGACACCGAGGTGCTCCTCCACGGCTATATGCAGTGGGGGGCGGGGGTGAGCGCCAAGCTGCGGGGGATGTTCGCCTTCGTGGTCTGGGACAAGCAGCGCCGGGAGCTGTTCGGCGCCCGGGATCCCTTTGGCATCAAGCCCTTCTACTACGCGGTGATGGGCGATCTGTTCTTCTTCGGCTCCGAGGCCAAGAGCTTCCTGCCCCATCCCCAATTCCAGAAGCAGCTCAACCCCGCGGCGCTAAAGTTCTACCTCACCTTCCAATACTCCGCCCTCAACGAGTCCTTCTTCAAGGGGGTCTACCGGCTGCTGCCCGGCCATCAGTTCCTCTATCGGGACGGGCGCGCCCACTTCTCCTCCTACGCCGCCCTCACCTTTGACCCCCAGCCCATGTCCCTTCGCCGCCGGGCCGAGCAGATCCGCCAGGTGCTGGCCGAATCGGTGCAGGCCCATGAGATCAGCGACGTGGAGGTGGGCGCCTTCCTATCCGGCGGCATCGACTCCAGCGTCATCACCGCCCTGGCCCGGCCGGACAAGACCTATTCCGTAGGCTTTGCCAACCAGGGCTTTGACGAGACCGGCCAGGCCCAGGACCTGTGCCGGGAGCTGGGGCTGCGCAACCGCTCCAAGACCATCTCCCCCGATGAGTTCTTCTCCGCCCTGCCCGCCATCCAGTACTATGCCGACGAGCCCAACGCCAACCTGTCCACCGTCCCGCTGTACTTCCTGTCCCAGCTGGCCGCTCAGGACGTGAAGGTGGTGCTGTCCGGCGAGGGATCGGACGAGCTGTTCGGCGGCTATATCACCTATCATACCACCCGGCTATACCGGGCCTATCGCAAGGCCCCCAGGGCCTTGCGCCAGGCGGTGGCCGCCTGGGCCGCCCGGCGGCCGCCCTTCCGGGGCCAGGGCTTTCTGACCAAGGCCGCTAAAGGGGTGGAGGAAACCTTTGCCGGCCAGGCCTTCATCTTTGATGACGACGAGGCCGAGCGGGTGCTCACCCCGCCCTACCGCAATTCCCTCACCTGGCGGGACATCACCGCCCCCTACTTCTCCCAGGTGAAGGACGCGGACGATCTGACCCAGATGCAGTACCTGGACCTGCACCTATGGCAGCCGCTGGACATCCTGCGCAAGGCGGACCGGATGACCATGGCCCACTCCCTGGAGCTGCGCGTGCCCTATCTGGATCGGGAGGTGTGGGCGGTGGCCCGGGCCATCCCCAGCAGTCAGAAGATGCGGGGCCGGGGCACCACCAAGTATCCCCTGCGCCTGGCCGCCCAGGACATCCTCCCCCGGGACTGGGTAAAGCGGCCCAAGGTGGGCTTTCCCGTCCCCTTCGCCCAGTGGCTCCGGGAGGAGACTTACTACACCTGGGCCAAAGATCTGCTCAGCCAAGATTATGTAGCCCAGTTCTTTGACCAGTCCTATCTGCTGGACCTGCTGGAGCAGCACCGCACCGGCCGGCGGCGCACCCACCGCAAGCTGTACACCGTACTCTCCTTCCTCATCTGGTACCAGGTCTACTTCCCGGAGGCTTGCGGCGCACCCGCCTTCTCTCCACCAAACTGACCGTTCCGACCGTGAATCAAGCGGCCAGAGCGCACCTCAATTCGACTGGTTCCCCCTCTGGGGAAGGCCCCGTGCCGCATCGCACGGGGCCTTCCTTATTTTTATATTTTCAGGAAGGCTTGTCCATTTTTCCAGCGCTTTGCTTGGATAATGCCCCTGATTTGTGCGTAAAATTCACAATTTTCCCGTGGAATCAGCTCTTGAAAAAAACCTATCTTTTTTGTATAATATAGAGCAATCGACCTACCGGGCCCAGCGGCCTACGCCCCGGGTCCTGACTCTTGGCAGAAAGGTGCGAGGTTATGAATCTGCGCGTTGGCATTGACATCGGCTCCACCACCGTCAAAGTGGTGGTGCTGGATGAGAAAAATCATCTGCTCTTCCGCTCCTATGAGCGCCACTACTCCAAGACCCGGGAGCGAGCCTGTGAGACGCTGCGCTCCGTCACGGATATGCTGGCCGGGCAGAAGGTCAAGCTGGTCATCACCGGCTCGGCCGGCCTGGGGGTGGCCAAGGCGGCCAACCTGGACTTTGTCCAGGAGGTGTACGCCACGGCCGCCGCGGTCAACACCTACATCCCGGACACCGACGCCGTCATTGAGCTGGGCGGGGAGGACGCAAAGATCATCTTCTTTGGCGGCGCCCTGGAGGAGCGGATGAACGGCTCGTGCGCCGGCGGCACGGGGGCTTTCATCGACCAGATGGCCACCCTGATGGACGTGAGTGTGGATGAGCTGGATGAGCTGTCCATGCACTATGAGAAGATCTACCCCATCGCCTCCCGATGCGGCGTGTTCGCCAAGAGCGACGTTCAGCCCATCCTGAATCAGGGGGGCCGGAAGGAGGATGTGGCCGCCTCCATCTTCCAGGCGGTGGTGGACCAGACGGTGGCCGGCCTGACCCAGGGCCGGGAGCTGAAGGGTCGGATCGTCTTTCTGGGCGGCCCGCTGCACTTCATCCGGGGCCTACGGGCCCGGTTCGTGGACACCCTGCAGCTGGACGAGGAGCACGCCATCTTCCCTGAGGACGGGGACTGCTTTGCCGCCATGGGGGCGGCCCTGTGCGCGGGAGACTACGAGGCCAGGCCCTTTGAGCAGCTGCTGCGCCTGCTGGAGGAGAGCCGGGAGGCCACCTCCACCGCCGACGCTATGCCCCCCCTGTTTGACAGCCAGCAGGAGTATGACGACTTTGCCGCCCGGCACAGCGCCTCCGCCCCACCCCAGCTGGATCCCGCCAGCTACACCGGGGACGCCTACCTGGGCATCGACGCCGGCTCCACCACCACCAAGATCGCCCTCATCGCCCCGGACGGCGGGCTGCTTTACACCTACTACCACTCCAACCAGGGCAACCCGGTGGCGGTGGTGCTGGGCCAGCTCCAGGAGATCTATCAGCTGTGCGGGGACCGGATCACCATCAAGGGCGCGGCTGTCACCGGCTATGGGGAGGAGCTGATCCGCAACGCCTTCTCCTGCGACCTGGGGCTGGTGGAGACGGTGGCCCACTACCGGGCCGCAGCCCACTTCAACCCTGACGTGGACTTCATCATCGACATCGGCGGCCAGGACATGAAGTGCTTCAAGATCCGCAACGGCGCGGTGGACTCCATCATGCTCAACGAGGCCTGCTCCTCCGGCTGCGGCTCCTTCATCGAGACCTTTGCCAAGGCCCTGGGCTACAACATCGCCGACTTCTCCCAGATCGGCCTGTTCGCCCGGCACCCGGTGAACCTGGGCTCCCGGTGCACCGTGTTCATGAACTCCAGCGTCAAGCAGGCCCAAAAGGACGGGGCGGGGGTGGAGGACATCTCCGCCGGGCTGTCTATCTCCATCGTGAAAAACGCGGTGTACAAGGTCATCCGGGCCGCCAGCGCCGACGACCTGGGCCGGCACATCGTCGTGCAGGGGGGCACGTTCTACAACGACGCGGTGCTCCGGGCCTTTGAGCAGGAGCTTGGCCGGCAGGTCACCCGCCCCACCATCTCCGGTATCATGGGCGCCTTCGGCGCGGCCCTGGCCGCCCGGGACCTGGGGCTGAATCGCTCGGCCCTGCTGGAGCCCCAGGAGCTGGAGCAGTTCGCCCACACCGCCAAGCCCGTTACCTGCAACCTGTGCACCAACCACTGCGCCCTCACCGTCAACACCTTTGACGGGGGCCGACGCTTCCTGTCCGGCAACCGCTGCTCCCGCCCCCTGGGCAAGGAGAAGGCCCAGCTGCCTGACCTATACCGCTACAAGTACGAAAAGCTGCGCTCCATGCAGGGCAAGGGCACTGGGGACGGCTCCCGGGGTCGGGTGGGCCTGCCCTTCGGCCTGAATATGTACGAGAACCTGCCCTTCTGGTTCACCCTATTCACCCGGCTGAACTTCGAGGTGGTCCTCTCCCCCGAGTCCACCCGGAAGCTGTACATCAAGGGCCAGCGCACCATCCCCTCGGACACGGTGTGCTACCCCGCCAAGCTACTCCACGGCCACGTGGAGGCCCTGGTGGAGGAGGGGGTAGACGCCATCTTCTATCCCTGTATGTCCTACAACTTCGACGAGAAGTCCGCGGACAATCACTACAACTGCCCCGTGGTGGCCTATTATCCCGAACTGCTGGCCGCCAACGTGCCCAACCTGAAGAAGACCCGCTTCCTCAACCCCTACACCGGCCTGCACCGCCCCAAGGACTACGAGCGCATCGGCTCCCAGTGGTTTGCCGACACCTTTGGGGTGCCCAAGCGGGAGGCCGTCCAGGCCATCCGGGAGGCCTATGCCGCCTATGAGGACTACAAGCAGGACGTGCGCGCCACCGGCCAGGCCTATATCGACCAGGCCCGGCAGGACGGCCACCCCATCATCGTCATGGCCGGCCGGCCCTACCACATCGACCCGGAGATCAACCACGGCATCAACGACCTGATCACCTCCTTCGGCTTCGTGCTGGTCAGCGAGGACGCCGTGGCCCACCACGAGGGCTACGCCCCCCGCCGGGTGCTCAACCAATGGACCTTCCAGTCCCGGATGTACAACGCCGCTCGCTATGTGTGTGAGCAGCCGGATATGCAGCTGATCCAGCTGGTGAGCTTTGGCTGCGGCACCGACTCCATCACCGGCGACGAGGTGCGCGTCATCCTGGAAGAGGGCGGCAAGCTGTACACCCAGCTCAAGATCGACGACATCAGCAACCTGGGTGCGGTCAAGATCCGGGTGCGCTCCCTGATGGCCGCCATGGCCGAACGCAGCAAGCGGGGAGCCTAAAGCCCCCCGTCATCATCCCATATCATCCCCTTTTGAAAGGAGTCCCATCATGGCTGAATTGGTTTACGCGAAAGACGGTCGCCTGCTCTTCACCAAAGAGATGAAAGAGGAGTATACCCTGCTCATGCCCCAAATGCTTCCCGTCCACTTCGGGATGTTCCGCAAGCTTCTGGAGCTGGAGGGCTACAAGGTGGATATGCTCACCACCAACCACCGGGGCATTGTGAACGAGGGGCTCAAGTACGTCCACAACGACACCTGCTACCCCGCCCTGCTGGTCATCGGCCAGCTCATCGACGCGGTCAAGCACGGCGGATACGATCCCCACAAGGTGGCCCTGATCATCACCCAGACCGGGGGGGGCTGCCGGGCCTCCAACTACATCCACCTGCTGCGCAAGGCCCTGGAGAAGGCGGATATGGCCTACATCCCGGTCATCTCGGTCAACCTGTCTGGCATGGAGAAGAACCCGGGCTGGTCCCTCTCTCTGCCCCTGATCCGCAGGATGATCTACGCCATGATGTACGGCGATCTCATCGTCAACGTAGCCAACCAGGTGCGCCCCTATGAGATCCACAAGGGGGACACCGACGCCATGGTGGAGCGCTGGGAGAACCAGCTCATCCAGAGCTTCCAGGCCGGCAAGGGGATGCGGCGCAAGCAGATGCAGGACATCTTCGCCCAGATCTGCGCCGACTTTGAGACCATCCCCGTCACCGGGGAGGAGCGGGTCCGGGTTGGCGTGGTGGGGGAGATCTACGTCAAGTTCTCCCCCCTGGGCAACAACAACCTGGAGGACTTCCTCCTGGCCGAGGGAGCCGAGCCCGTGGTGCCCGGCCTGACCGACTTCATCATCTTCAAGATCTTCAACCGGGAGTCCGACGTGGAGCTGTACGGCGGCAAATGGATCAAGAAGGCGCTGGTGCGCCTGTTCAAGCGGTACATCGAGAACTGCCAGAAGGACATGATCGCCGCCCTGGAGCACAGCCGCTTCCGCGCCCCGGGCACCTTCGAGAATATGCACAAGATGGTCCACGGCTATCTGGGGGACGGCAACAAGATGGGGGAAGGGTGGCTGCTCACCGGCGAGATGCTGGAGCTCATCCACTCCGGGGTGCCCAACATCGTGTGCACCCAGCCCTTTGGCTGTCTGCCCAACCACATCGTGGGCAAGGGGATGATCCGCAAGCTGAAGGACGACTATCCCAACTCCAATATCGTGGCCATCGACTACGATCCCGGCGCCACCAAGATCAACCAGGAGAACCGCATCAAGCTGATGCTGGCCAATGCCAAGGCCATGGCCAAGCAGGAGCGGGAAGCACAGCAGGATCTGGTGCACGAGTATGAGCAGGAGCAGGAGCTGGCCGGCGTGGTGTGAGGCCGTCTGCTCCTACACGCCACCCAGCCCGCTGTGTCCCGCCATCTCTCTTGTCATGGAGGTGATGTGAAATGTCCCACCCCCTCACCTTTGTGGACGCCTGCACCCAATCCCACTTTCACGCCATGTCCCTGATCCATGCCCTGGGCTGGCGGGACACCTACCGGGGCCATGTCCCCGACGACTACCTGGATCGGGAGGTCACCGACACCCGGTGGGTGCCTTACTTCCAGGAGGACTATGAGACCGGGCGCTGCCACGGTCTGCTCCTCTACCAGGGGGACGCCCCGGTGTCCTGCATCACCTATGGCCCCGCCCGGGTGGGCCCCAGCCCCAGGCAGAGCAGCCTGGTCCAGTTCGACTCCCGGGGCTACGAGGGATGGGGGGAGATCGTCTCCTTCTACACCCATCCCCAGCACCGGGGTCGGGGCTACGGCGGACTGCTGTTTGAACGGGCCGTCCAGCGCCTGGGGGAGCTGGGCCACCGGGACGCCTTCGTCTTTGTCCTGCGGGAGAACCTGTCTGCCCGCCGCTTTTACGCCCGCCACGGCTTTTCCTGGGACGGCACCCACGCCGACATCCCCTTCCCGCCGGACACGGTGTGCGTGGACCTGCGCTATACCAAGCGCCTCATTTGACAAAAACCGCCTGCCGGCAGATTTCCGGCAGGCGGTTTTCATGTGGTGATCCCTTCAAAGTCCAGGCCTGCCTGGGTAGGAGGGCAAGTCCGCTCGCCTCATGAAAGGCACGGCAAGTAGGCCTTTAATCCTCCAGGGCCTCCCCCGGTTCCCAGTCCTCTCCCCGGCGAAAGGCCGCCAGCTGCTCTGAGTCCTTATGCTCCAGGCTGCGCTCCCCCGCCAGCCCCTCCACATGGTGGGTCAGCTCGTGGCGCAGGGTAAAGCGCAGCTCCTGCTCCCATACCTGCCGGGGCTCGTCGGCCAGCAGGGCCGCAAAGGAGCCATAGTACAGGTTGATATACCGCCCCATCTCGTCCCAACAGTACTCCCCCATGATATACACGTCCTCCCCAGCCTGGGGGTCGGGCAGGGCCTCCTCCAGCAGCAGAATGCCGCCGTTTAGGCTCTGGAACAATTCCTGAGGGTACTCCTCCACCGCCTGGTCCAGAATGTCGTTCACTTCGTCAATGGACAGCATCATGCCCCTTCCCTCCCCGTTCCGGACTTCCTGCCAGGCGTTCCCACTTTCGCCTCACAGCACGATCAGCCCATACTTCCGGCTCAGCCGCCCCAGCTCCTCCCGCCTCAGCGCGCCGGTGCCGTCGTAGAAGGCCCGCCCCTGGTACACCCGCAAGGCCCCCTCCAGCAGCTCGGGCACATCCGACCACAGGCATAGGGCCTTGCGCACCGCATACTGATGCTGGGCGAAGATGTCCACGTCGTCGGGCTCCAAAATGGCAATCTTCACCGCCCCCACCGGATCGTCCTCCGCCTGGATGATGTCCTCCAGCAGATCGGGGCTGCACGTCAGCTCCTCCCCCACGTCAATGGTCCTGGTGAGAAAGCAGGGGGCGGTGGCACTGGCGCAGGGGATCACATCCGGGTCCTGGGGCCGGGGCCGGTAGGGATAGGGCAAGACAGTCCCGTCCCAGCAGGAAAACAGGGGGATCTGGGCGTACTGGGTCAGTTCCTCCAGCAGCGCCGGGGCCAGCTCGGGGCGGCAGTTCAGCCCAAAGGCCGCCGCCCCCATCCCCTCCGCCACAAACAGGGCGGCCAGCATATGCACCCGAGTCACCGAGGCCCCGTCCTCCCCGCAGGCCCAGGACACCCACGGCGCTTCCAGCCCCAGCTCTTCCACCGCCAGCAGGGCGGCCCGGCACTCGGACATGGTCATCATGCAGTTGATATGCACAATCCCCGTCCCATTCGGCTTCAGCCGGCTGCGGTAGGCCGCCACCAGTTGTTCAAAGCTGCTCTCCCCCGCCGGTGCCACATCCAGCCCCAGCGGGCCCAGCACCTGACCAAAGGATGGTACCGTCTCGTCCATCAATGCGCTCCCCTCAAACGGGCTAGAGCCCGATCTGACCCCAGTATAGCAGGCCCCGGCGGGGAAAGCAAGGCTCCTATCCCACCGGGCTGTCCGCCAGCCCGGCCAGCAGCGGCTCAAAGGCCACGCCCTCCCGATCCGGCGTCCCCAGCCGGGCGGTGTGGCGCGCGCAGCGGCTGACAAAATCCACCGCCCGGGCCACCCCAGTCTCCAACCTCTCGCCCCGCGTCAGGCTGCCGGCCAGCACCGCGGCAAACAGGTCCCCCGTACCCGGGTAGTGCCCTGGCGCGCGGGCCTGGGCGCACAGGCCCGTCCTTCCGCCCTCCCGGTCAAACCAGGCCGCGCCAATCTTCCCCGGCTCAGGCTCCACCCCGGTAAGCACCACGCTGCGCCGTCCCCCCGCCGACAGCAGACGGACCAGCGTCAGGGGGTCTTCCAGCACCTGTTCCGCCGGCCTGCCCAGCAGCACCGCCGCCTCAGTCAGGTTGGGGGTGATCACGTCAGCCGCCTGGCACAGCTCTCCCATAGCCGCCGCCAGTTCCGGGGTAACCGAGGCATACAGCCGTCCCCCATCCCCCAGCACCGGGTCCACCAAGGCCACGCCCCCCGCCCGGCGCAGTGTTTCCACCGCCCGGCGGGCCAGCCCGGCCTGGCGGGGCGAGGAGAGGTAGCCGGTATACACCCCGTCGAAGTCCAGGCCCAGCCGCCGCCAATGCTCCAGCGTGCCCTGGAGCTGATCGGCCAGCTCCGTCCTGGCCACTGTCCCAAACCCCCCGGTATGGCTGGACAGCACCGCTGTGGGCATCGGGCACCCCTGCACCCCCATGGCCGACAGCACCGGCAGGACCACCGCCAGGGAGCAGCGGCCAAAGCAGGACAGGTCTTGAAGCGCCGCCACCCGTTTGATCCGCGCCATGCTCTCCCCTCCTTTTTCCGCCTGCCCCTGAAGCAAGCTGTTCAAGTTCAGCATACGATTATATCCAACCCGTCGGAGGATTGCAATCCCAAAATGTTGCCTTTCCCTGTTTACACCCTTCGACAAACTTACTATACTGTGCTTAACCATCAAGGAGGCGAGATCTATGCCACGCATACGCTCTCTACTGACTGCCCTGCTGGCGCTGCTGCTCCTGGCAGGCTGCCGCTTTGCCGGCGACGGCACCCCCGCCGCCGTCCCCCAGGTCACCGCTCCGTCCACCTTGGAGCCAGAGCCCACCCCGCAGTTCCGCAACCCGCTCACCGGCCTGCCCACTGACATCGACCTGTCCGGTCAGAAGCCGGTGGCCGTCATGCTCAACAACCTCAAGCAGGCCCTGCCCCAGCAGGGCAACGGCCAGGCGGACATCCTCTACGAGGTGCTGGCCGAGGGGGGGATCACCCGGATGATGGCCGTGTATCAGGATCCCTCCACCCTGGATACTGTGGGGGCGGTGCGCTCAGCCCGGCTGTATTACTGGCAGCTTGCCCAGGGGCATGACGCGGTGTACATCCACGCCGGGGGCAGCCCTGAGTTCTACAGTGCCCGGCGGAGCCAGGGCGCCACCACGGTGGACGGGGTAAACGGCTACTACTCCTCTGCCGAAGCCGGGCTGTTCTGGCGGGACCGGGAGCGGGTGGCCGGCCACCACTACGACTACGAGCACTCCCTGGTCACCTCCGGCCAGGCCATATCCACCGTGCTGACCCGGGACGGGCTGCTGGGCCCCCACAGCCAGGACTACTCCTACGAGATGACCTTTGTGGAGGACGCCACCCCCACCGGCGGCCAGTCTGCCCAGGTCATCACAGTCCCCTTCTCTAACTACAAGACCGGGGTGTTCCGCTACGATGCCGGGGACGGACTGTACCTGGCCGAGGAGTACGGCCAGCCCTACCTGGACGGCAACGATGGCAGCCAGGTAGCCGTGACCAACCTGCTCATCCTCCAGGCCACCTGCACCGTGGTGGACAGCGGCGGCCGGCTGGAGGTGGATCTGTCCTCCGGGTCGGGCTGGTACGCCTGCGGCGGACGGATCATCCCCATCACCTGGCGCAAAGGCGCGGCTCAGGAGCAGCTGCGCTACTACACCCAGGACGGACAGCCCCTCGCCCTGCAAACCGGCAAGAGCTATGTGTGCATCATCCCCACCACCCGGGAGATCACGGTGGAGTGACCCATTCCCTTTCCTGACCAAACCGCCCCCGATGGCCATGGGCCATCGGGGGCGGTTTGCTTCACTTCTTCCAGTTGAGCGCATCCCGGTTGCGCACAAAGTACTCTACGCCAGAGTACAGGGTAGTTCCCGCGATGACGGCCACACATACCCAGTCCACCTGCACCGGGACGGGCAGATGCATCAGGCACAGGCACACCATGGTGGCAAAGGTCTTGACCTTCCCCGACCAAGCCGCGGCAATCACCCGGCCGTTGTCCACCGCCACCAGCCGCAGGCCGGACACGGCAAACTCCCGGGCCACCACCAGGACCAGCGCCCAAGCCGGCAACCGCCCCTCCTGGCAGAACCAGAGCATGGCCGCCAACACCAGCACCTTATCCGCCAACGGATCCATGAATTTGCCAAAGTCGGTGATCTGTTGGTAATTTCGGGCGATGTATCCGTCCACAAAATCGGTGAGGCTGGCCACCACAAACACAGCCAGGGCCACATAGTCAGCCCCGGGAAAGCCCCAGTATAGCACCACCAGATAGGCTGGGATCATCGCCAAACGCAGCATGGTCAGCTTGTTGGCAGTATTCATGCCCCTCCCCCCTCTCCCTTCCCGTGCCTCAGCCCGCAAGCCGGCCGGTCAGATCCCCATCGGACGTGCCGGTGATCCGCACCCACACGAACTGCCCAGCCTCCACCGGGCCATCCGCAGTGAACAGCACCCGACCGTCCACTTCCACCGAATCGGCATAGGTGCGCCCCACATAGCATCCCTGCTCGGGATCCACCCCCTCGCAGAGCACCTCCATACAGCTTCCCACCCGCTGCTCATTGTACGCGTCCATGATCCGGCTTTGCAGCTCCACCACCCGCTCTACCCGGCGGGCCGCCGTCTCCGGGTCCACTTGGTTGTCCATGGCGGCGGCCAAAGTGCCCTCCTCCGGGGAGAACTGGAACACCCCCGCCCGCTGGATCTTCTGCTCCCGCAGAAACTGGCACAGCTCTTCAAACTCCGCCTCTCCCTCCCCTGGCAGGCCGCAGATGAGGGAGGTGCGCAGCACTACGTCAGGCATCGCCGCGCGCAGCTTGGCAAACAGAGCGGCGATCTCCTCCTTGGTGCTCTCCCTGCGCATGGCCTTCAGGATGCCGTTGTTGGCGTGCTGGATGGGAATGTCCAGGTAGTGTACGATCTTCCTCTCCCGGGCGATGAGCTGGATCAGCTCGTCGGTGACGGCCTCGGGGTAGAGGTAATGCAGGCGGATCCAATGGAAGGGCAGCTTGCACAGCTCGGCCAGCAGCCCGGCCAGGCTGGCGCCATCCTTCCGATCCCAGCCGTACCGGGTGGTGTCCTGGGCGATGACGATCAGCTCCCGCACGCCCCGCTCCGCCAACCCCTGGGCCTCCCGGAGCAGCTCCTGCATAGAGCGGCTGCGATACCGCCCACGGAGCCTGGGAATCACGCAAAAGGCACAGCCGTTGCTGCACCCTTCGGCGATCTTCAGGTAGGCGGTGTAGGACGGGGTGGTTACCAGGCGCTCTCCGTCGTCGTCCGCCCGCTGCACGTCCCCAAAGTGCTCCGCCCGCTCCCCTGCCATCAGCTCACGCACAGCCTGCACCACGTCGGTGTAGCTTCCGGTGCCCAGCATCCCGTCCACCTCCGGCAGCTCCTGCCGGATCTCTCCTGGGTAGCGCTGGGACAGGCAGCCGGACACCAGCAGCTTTTTCAGCTTGCCCTGCTCCTTCAGCCGGCCCAGTGCGAGAATGTGGTCAATGGCCTCACTTTTTGCCGCCTCGATGAAGCCGCAGGTGTTAAGCACCGCCACGTCCGCGCCCTCCGGGTCGCTGGTGACGGCAAAGCCCTCCTGCTGACACAGGGCCATCATTTGCTCGGCGTTCACCAGATTCTTGGCGCAGCCGAGGCTGACAAAAGCTATGGTATATGGTTTCAAATCCGGCTTCCTTCCCTTCCCGGCAGGCAGGGTCATCCGTGATGCCCAGTAGATAGCCCGCGAGAACATGATAGATTTTGCACAGCGCCACCAGCTTGTCAAGGGGCGTACTGCCCTTCTCCTGTCCCTGGGAAGACCCTAATCCTCCCAACTCCGGTACCGCTCCAGCGCCTGGGCGATCTCCTCCCAGGAGAAGCCCCGCCGGGCCAGGTAGTCCGAGGTTTTTTTCAGCTCCTCCCGGGTGGGCTGGCCCCCCCGCAGCCTCCGGCGCACCAGCTCGTCCAGTCTGGGTCCCTGATCCTCCACCTGGGCCAGCGCCCCGTCCCACAGCGCCCGGGGCACTCCCCGGCGGTACAGCTCGTCCCGGATCTTCCGGGCCCCATAGCCCTTGGCGGCATAGTGCCGGACCACTACCTCAGCGTACGCCCCATCATCCAGCAGCCCCAGATCCTCCATCCGGTCCGCCGTCCGCCGGGCCTGCTCCCGCAGCTGCGCCCGCTCCCGCTCCAGAACCTCCAGGTCAGCCTCCCGCCCCTCGCCCGGTCCGCTCCGGCGGCGGGACGGGGTGGACAGCCTGTCCTCCAGCTCCTTGCGGGACATGGGCCGGCCGGTGAGCAGGGCGGCTGCCCGGCCCTCCATCCGGTTTCGCGCCTGGGCCTCCACCAGGGCCTGCCCCTGCGCCTCAGTCAGCTCCTTGCCGGTGTGCAGCCCTAGGGATACCACATCCCCCTCCCCCACCCGCAGCAGGGAGCCGTCCTCCAGCCACACCAGCCAGCGCCCCTGCTTATGCCGGGATGGCTCTAACTTCTCAATCCTCATGGCCGCCCGGCTGCATCAGCCCTCAAAATCCTCAGCGGACACATCCACTGCCCGGCCCGCGGCCCGGGCGGCAATCTGGGACTGGCGGCTCATCAGCTGGAAGGAGTTATCCCGGACCTCCTGCTCAATCTTGGCAGCCAGCTCCGGGTTGTCCTGCAGGTACTTCTTCACCGCGTCCCGGCCCTGGCCCAGCTTTTCCTCCCCCATGGAGAACCAGGAGCCCGACTTCTGGATCAGGTCCAGCCGAACAGCCAGGTCCACCAGCTCGCCCAGCTTGGAGATCCCCTCCCCGTACAGGATCTCAAACTCCGCCTCCCGGAAGGGAGGGGCCACCTTGTTCTTTACAATCTTGGCCCGGGTGCGGTTTCCCACCACCTCGGAGCCGTTTTTCAGCGCCTCGATCCGGCGCACCTCCATGCGCACCGAGGCGTAAAACTTCAGTGCCCGGCCGCCGGTGGTGACCTCTGGGTTGCCATAGACCACCCCCACCTTTTCCCGCAGCTGGTTGATGAAGATGACGATACAGTTGGTCTTGGCGATGGAGCCGGCCAGCTTGCGCAAGGCCTGGCTCATCAGCCGGGCCAGCAGGCCCACATGGGAGTCCCCCATGTCCCCCTCGATCTCCGCCCGGGGGGTGAGGGCGGCCACCGAGTCCACCACCACCACGTCGATGGCCCCCGAGCGCACCAGCGCCTCGCAGATCTCCAGGCCCTGCTCGCCGGTGTCCGGCTGGGCGATGAGCATGGAGTCGATGTCCACCCCCAGGGCCCGGGCATAGGTGGGGTCCAGGGCGTGCTCGGCGTCGATAAAGGCCACGTCCCCGCCCCGCTTCTGGGCCTCGGCCAGGATGTGCAGAGCCAGGGTGGTCTTGCCCGAGGACTCGGGGCCATAGATCTCAATTATGCGCCCCTTCGGCACCCCCCCGATCCCCAGGGCGATGTCCAGGGACAGCGAACCGGTGGGGATGGCCTCCACCATGATGTGGGCATTCTCCCCCAGACGCATGATGGAGCCCTTGCCGTACTCCCGTTCAATCTGGGCGATGGCCGTCTCCAACGCCCGCTTTCGATCTGAAGCGGGGGCCGGACTGTCCACCGCCGCGTGTCTCTTCTCTGCCATGTCTTCCATCTTCCTTTCCCCGCCGGCCCGGGCCGGCGCATTTCTCCCTGGTCTCAGGGGGCCAAAACCCCCTCCACCACCCGCCAGTTCCCTCCGGCGTCCTGGTGGGTCTGGATGTCCTGAAAGCCCTGCCGGCCCAGAAGATACTCCACGTCGGGAGCCTGGTTCCAGCCCACCTCGAAGGCCATCCTGCCCCCTGGGCACAGGGCGGTTTTCCATCGGTCACTCACCGCCCGGTAGAAGCTCAGTCCATCCTCGCCGCCATCCAGCGCCTGCCGGGGCTCATAGTCCCGCACCGACGGCTCCAGCCCAGCCAGTTCCCCGGTGGGGATGTAGGGTGGGTTGCACAGGATCAAGTCAAAGTCCCGCAGCAACGCCGGCGGCAGGGCCAGCGCGTCTGCCCGAGCCGCGCTCACCCGTCCGCTCAGGCCGCACCGCTGGATGTTCTTCCGGCACACCCGCAGGGCCTGCTCCGACCAGTCGGCCAGCACCACATGGCACTGCGGGCAGTTGTCCGCCACCGCCAGCCCCACGCAGCCGCTGCCCGCGCACAGGTCCAGCACCCGGGCCGGCCGGCCCAGGGCCCGCACGGCCAAGATGCCCCGTTCAGCCAGCGTCTCGGTATCCACCCGGGGGATGAGCACGTCCCGGCACAGGGACAGGGTCAGGCCGTAGAACTCCCATTCCCCAATGATGTACGCCACCGGCTCCCCGGCCAGCCGACGCTCCAGCAACTGCTGGAACCGCTCCTCCACCCCTTCTGGAGCATAGAGGGCCAGGTCCCGGAACAGCTCCTGACGGCTCTTGCCCGCGGCGTGACCCAGCAGCTCCCGGGCCTCCATTTGGGCCGCCTCGATCCCCGCCTGGCGCAGGGCCCGCCGGGCGTCCAGATATAGATTGTTATAGGTGGCAGCCATACCCGCACCCTTCGCCCCCGTCTCTTTCTTTCTCCCCGGCGGCCCAGCCCACCCAAGACCGGGCAGGTCGCCGCCGGATGCTCACCAGCGGTCCGCTCCCTTCTCCCGGGGCAGGACCAGCTGGAGGGCCTGGATGCCGATCTCAATCATGCCGTCATCCGGCTCAAAGGTGGTGAAGTTCTGCATCCACATCCCTGGCGCCCGCAAGAACCGGGAGACCGGACCGTCGTGGCCGCCCACATAGCGGTTGAACTCATAGGTCACCCCCACGATGACGGGCAGCAGCAGCAGGTGCAGCAGCATCCGCAGCCAGGTGTTCTCAATCTGCAAGGGGGTAAAGATCACGATGGACAGGAAGATGGACACCACAATGACCACGAACAGGAAGCTGGTGCCGCACCGGGGATGGTGCCGGGGCTGGGCGCGCACATTCTCCACCGTCAGTTCCAGCCCCTTCTCATAGCAGTAGATGGTCTTGTGCTCCGCCCCGTGGTACTCAAACACCCGGCGGATCTCCTTCAGCCGGGAGCACAGGAACAGGTAGAGCAGGAAAATAACCACCTTCAACACCCCCTCCAGCACCGCCCGGAACCACAGGGGCATTCCGCTCCAAACCAGGCCAATCAGCCCCGTGACAGCGGTGGGCAGCAGGATGAACAGCCCCACGGAAAACGCGATGCCCAGCACCGCCGCCAGGGTGATGATGAGGGAGGCCGCCTTCTCCTCGGGAATGTGTTCGCTGATCCACTTGTCCAGGCCGGTGAGCTCCTCTTCCTCCCCGGTCCCATCCTCAGCCACCTCCGCCGAATGCATCAGCGCCTTCACGCCGTTGACCATGGAGCCGCAGAACACGAACACCCCCCGGATCAGCGGCAGCTTGGCCAGTCCCCTGCGCTTTTTCACCGGGCTGGTGGTGACGTCCAGCGTTCCATCCGGCCGGCGCACCACCACCGCCCGCTGCTCCGGCCCCTGCATCATGATGCCCTCGATCAGGGCCTGTCCACCACAGGTCGTCTTATAGGGCGTATGACAGCCCTGTGGATCTCTATTTGCCATTTGGTCGTTCTCCTTTGTATCATCCGCCCTTCAAACAGACCGCCCCGGGCCTGAAGCGCCGGGGCGCGTTTGACAGACGCAACCCTATTTTAACAGGTTTCCCGGAGGATTGCAAGCCGGAATTAGAACTTTTGTTCCATTTTCTCAATCCCCATGGACGGGCAGGCGCAGGGTGGCCTGGCAGCCCCCCCCTTCCGCGTTGCTGATCTCCAGCGTGCCGTTGTGGCCCAGCATGATCTCCTCGCACACCGCCAGGCCGATGCCCGACCCCCGAGCCTTGGAGGAGCCTTTATAGAACTTGTACTTGATGAAGGGCAGCTCCTCCTCGGGCACGCCGGGGCCGTAGTCCCGGATGCGGATGACCGCCTGGTCCCCCTCCGGCTGGATGGACACGTCCACCCGCCCGCCCGAGCCGCCGTGCTTGTCGGCGTTGTCCAGCAGGTTGCAGAACACCTGGCGAAGCCGCTCGGGGTCGCCGTTGATGGGAGGGAACTCCTCCTGGCACTCGTCGTAGACCAGCTCCAGGCCCTTGCGCCGGAAGAACTCCCGGTAGGTGTACACCGCGTCCTCCAGCTCCGCCTTCAGGTCCATGGGCTCCACGGACAGGTTAAAGCGCCCCGTCTCGATCCGGGAGAACTCCAGCAGTTCCTCCACCATGTTGGTCAGGCGGCGGGCCTCGGACACGATGATGCCCATCCCCTTCTTCACATCTTGGGCGTCCCGCACCTCTCCGTTGTACAGCGTCTCCGCCCAGCCGTTGATGGCCGTCAGGGGGGTGCGCAGCTCATGGGAGACGGAGGAGATGAACTCCGACTGGGTCTTTTCCGCCTGGTCGATCTTCAGGGACATATCGTTGATGGCGTCCACCAGCTGCCCGATCTCATCGTCCGAGCGTTTTTCCATCTGGATGCCATAGCTGCCCGTGGCGATGCGCTTGGCCGTCTCCGTCACCCGGGAGACCGGCTCCAGCACCGAGCGGCTGAAGTAGAACGTATACACCCACATCAGCGCCACGATCACCAGCCCCGTCAGTGCCATGCTCAGCACCACCCGGGCCATCTGGGCGTCCAGCAGGCGCAGGGACGTGACAAAACGCACCACCCCCACCAAGGTCCCGTTGTACAGGATGGGGGCGGACACAGCCATGATCCGGTCCCCCGTGGAGGGGTCCTGCCCCGACCAGGCCGACAGCGTCCGGTTCTCGATGGCGCCGGCCACGTCCGGGGTGCCTGGGTATCCGCCGGACAGATCCATCAGCGAGGTCATGCGAATCCAGCCTGTGGCGCTGAGAAACTGCACCTCGATCCGGTCCCGGTCCTCAAACTGGGTGATGAACTGCCGGGCTGAGTAGAGGTAGGTACTCTCGGTAAAGTTCTGGAACATCCCCGCCGCCGTCTGGGCCCGGCTCTCCAGGGAAGTCTGCATGGTGGCCGAGTAGTAGTTGGAGATGGCCAACGTCAGCGCCGTCACCGCCATGGCCACGATGCCGAAGGTGGCCAGCACCGAGTTGAACAGCCACCGGCGGCGGATGGCGCCGGTACGGCCCCGGCGCTTGTGCTCTTTCTTTTCCCCGTCCTCCCCCGGCGTCTCCCCACGCTCCTGCCGGCTCGTCTCCCCACGCTGCCAGGCCAGCCGCCAGCGGTGCCTTCGCTCTTTCCGGGCCATCTGATCCACCTCCCCTCCTGTCCGGTTGCCACCGTCCTCCCGGCACGCAGGTCACAGCCCGCCGTCCCGGCTCAAAACCCCCACTTGTACCCATACCCCCACACAGTGGTGATATAGGCCGGGCTCTGGGGGTCATCTTCCAGCTTGATGCGCAGGCGCCGGATGTTCACGTCCACGATCTTCAGCTCCCCCAGGTAGTCCTTGCCCCACACCGCCTCCAGGATCTCCTCCCGGGACAGAGCCTTGCCCGGATTGTCCATGAACAGCTTGACGATGGAATACTCCACCTGGGTCAGCTTCACCCGCTGGCCGTTCTTCTCCAGGGTGCGGTTGCGGGTGTTGAGCAGGAAGGGAGGCTGGCTGATCTCGTCCCGATCCCGCAGGGTCTCCCCCCCTGCCCGGCGGTACAGCGCGTCCACCCGGGCGGTGAGTTCCGCAGGGGAGAAGGGCTTGGTCACATAGTCATCCGCCCCGGTCATCAGTCCCGTGACCTTGTCCATCTCCTGGGTGCGGGCAGTGAGCATGATGATGCCAATCTGAGCGTTGCCCGCCCGGATGCGCCGGCACACCTCAAACCCGTCGATCTCCCCAGGCAGCATGATGTCCAGCAGCACCACCTTGATGTCCGGGTTGCGCCGGATCTGCTCCAGCGCCTCCTCGCCATCCCCGGCCTCGATGGTCTCATATCCCGCCCGCTTCAGGTTGATGACCACAAAGCTGCGGATATTCAGCTCATCTTCTAAAACTAAAACCTTTCTCATGGCAGGCTCCTTTCCCCTTCATCGGCTGGACCAAGCCGTTGTGATCAGCCGGAAGCGCTGGGTCAGCTGCTCCTGATCTACCCCGCAGTCCCACACCGCGTCGTTGAGGGTGGCGGCATAGATGCTGGACCCGTCCCGGTAGAGGGTAAATCGCCCGGGCCGGGCGGCCCAGCTCTCCCGGTTGTTCCCAGTGAGGGTATAGATGGTCAGAAAGGCGGTGGGCTGGCTCTGCTCAGCATCCGGCCAGTAGTAGAAAATCACCGCCCGCTCCCCCCGGCTACTGCGGCTATCATCCCGGGCCACGGTGATGTTGCCCGGCCAGCTGTCCGGCAGCATCAGATACCACCCATCTGTGACCGAGTGATAGGTCACACAGCTGGTGGCCGGGTTGCCCCAGCTGTCAAACTGCCGCCAATAGATCACATAGTACGCCGGGTGCGCTGACTCGGAGGGGACTGGAGTGGCGGGCACGGAGTTAGACGCCGTCTGCAGTCTGACCTCCCCATCCAGCAAGCTGGGCACCTGAACCGGCAGCGGGATCTCCAGGATGCCGTCGCCGTTGATGTCGGTGGCGGCCACGTCGGTATAAGCCCGGAAGGTGGCCGAGCTGATGCCGCTGTTCTCGTCCCGGGTCACGTTGTGCAGCCCGTCCCGCCCCAGGGTGAGGATGTCGGTGAGCACGCCCCCCTCCGTCTCCGCCGTGACGTAGACGCAGGGCTGCCCGTCCGAGAGCAGGCCCATGCGGGCGGTGATGCCCTCCACGATGTTGTCCGACAGCGGGGCGGTATAGGCCATGGCCATCACCCCGTCCTGGTAGCGGTAGTATTCCGCCCGATTGCCCCCCACCTGGCCGGTGCTGTTTTGCTGCAGCACCAAGATCTCCCGGCCATAGCCCTCTCCGCCGTCCAGATCCTCCACCAGATAGCTGGCGTTGTAAGTGGTGTTCATCAGCTCCACCGCCTCGTCGGCGTGGATCATGTGGGCCGTCAGGATGTGGACCCGGGCGCTCATCTGCCAGCTGACGATGATCTCCTCCACCCCGTCTCCCGTCAGGTCCTCATAGGCCACGGAGTTGATTGACGCCCCGTCTCCGGCAAGCTCGTGGGCCTTTTCAAACTCCCCGTCGCTGCCCCGCCGGAACAGGCACACCCGCAGTGGCTGCTCTTCCGCCGCGGTCACCCGAAGGAAGACCACCGCCGTCTCTTGGGTCCCATCGTTGTCCAGGTCCAGCAGCTGGACGGTGGATGTATTGCTGCCATAGCTGATGGTGGCATACTCCGCCCCCAGCTCGTCCATGGTCTCCTGGATGGTCTGCTCCAGCCCGGTATACGCCTCTGGCAGGGCTGGCAGGATGTACAGATCGTCCACCGACTGGAACAGGCAGCCGGCGCATCCCAGGGCCAGCAGCCCCGCCAGCGCCATCAGCCTGATCGTTTGCAGCACGCGCCGCGCCATGCCGCCGCCTCCTTTCCCCTGCCCCACCAGGCGCCACGGATCTGAGCGCCCACAGGCATTCTGATCCATTGTACCATAAACCTGCAGGCTTTGCCTATGAATTTTTCATAAAAAATTCCCAATCCGTTACGACGCAAAGATTTTTGAAATTCATGCTTTACAAGCCAGACAAATCCTGTTATACTGTTTTAGCGTTCAAGATGTACACGCGCCCGTAGTTCAATTGGATAGAGCGTCAGATTCCGGTTCTGAATGTTGGGGGTTCGAGTCCCTTCGGGCGTACCAGTAAAAAAGCAACTGCGAAAGCAGTTGCTTTTTTACTGGTTTTTTGCGGCCGGAGGCCGCCTTCACCCTTCGATGTTCAAGCAATATAACGCCCCTTATGCTCCCTGGGGCCCGCCGAAAGGCAGGCCCCAGGGCTTTGACATTCCTGATGAGGGGCGGTTTTCATCCCTGGAGTCTTACGCGCTCTGGCCAAAGAACAGCTTCATGTCGTCCTCCACGGTGCCGATGCCTGCAATGCCAAAGGTGTCCACCAGCAGCTTAGCCACGTTGGGACTGAGGAAGGCGGGCAGGGTGGGCCCCAGGTGGATATTCTTCACCCCCAGGTGGAGCAGAGACAGCAGCACGATCACCGCCTTTTGCTCATACCAGGCAATGTTATACACGATGGGCAGGTTGTTGACGTCGTCCAGTCCAAAGACCTCCTTCAGCTTCAAGGCGATCACCGCCAGGGAATAGGAGTCGTTGCACTGGCCGGCGTCCAGCACCCGGGGGATGCCCCCAATGTCTCCCAGATCCAGCTTGTTGTACCGGTACTTGGCGCAGCCGGCGGTGAGGATCACCGTATCCTTTGGCAGTGCCTTGGCAAACTCGGTGTAGTACTCCCGGCTCTTGGCCCGGCCGTCACAGCCGGCCATGACCACAAACTTGCGGATGGCCCCGGAGCGCACCGCCTCCACCACCTGGTCGGCCAGGGCCAACACCTGGGCGTGGGCAAACCCGCCCACGATCTCTCCCTGCTCCAGCTCCTGGGGCGGCTGGCAGCTCTTGGCTCGCCGGATGATCTCGGAGAAGTCCTTTTTCTCCCCCACCTCACCAGGGATGTGGGGACAGCCGGGATAGCCCGCCGCGCCGGTGGTATACATCCGGTCCCGATAGCTCTCCCGGGGCGGCACGATACAGTTGGTGGTCATCAGGATGGGGCCATGGAAGGCCTCGAACTCTGCGGCCTGCTGCCACCAGGCATTTCCATAGTTGCCCACGAAGTTGGGATACTTCTGGAAGGCGGGGTAGTAGTGGGCAGGCAGCATTTCACAGTGGGTGTATACATCTACACCGGTGCCCTGGGTCTGCTCCAGCAGCATCTCCAGGTCCCGCAGATCGTGGCCGGACACCAGGATGCCCGGGTTGCCCCGCACCCCCAGATTGACCTTGCTGATCTGTGGGTTCCCATAGGCCTGGGTGTTGGCCTGATCCAGCAGGGCCATGGCGTTCACCCCGTATTTCCCCGTCTCCAGGGTCAGAGCCACCAGCTCATCCACGGTGCGGGAGTCATCCAGGGTGGCGGCCAGGGCCCTTTGCAGAAAAGCGTCCGTCTCCTCGTCCTCCTGCCCCAGGGCGCTGGCGTGTTTGGAATAGGCGGACAGCCCCTTCAGCCCGTAAGTAATCAGCTCCCGCAGGGACCGTACGTCCTCGTCCCCCTCCTCCGGCACCCCCACCTGGGCGGCCTTCTCCTCAAAGCGCTCCCGGCCGTCGTTCCACCGGGCCGCCTCGGGCATCCCGTCGCTGGCGCTCACCTGCCCCAGCAGCCGCTGCTTCTCGGCCAGGGTATCGGCGATCTCATCCATAATGGCCTGCTTGTCAAAGTTGGCGTTGGTGATGGTGATGAACAGATTCTTGGTCACCCGGTGGTTGACCTCAGGGGCGATCTGCTTGCCCTCGGCCCGCAGTTGGGTGGTCACCGCGGCCAGCCCCTTTGTCACATAGACCAGCAGATCCTGCATGGCCGCCACATCCGGCTTCTTGCCGCACACCCCCGACTGGGTGCAGCCAGAGCAGCCTGCCGTTTCCTGACATTGATAACAAAACATGGTATGCTCCATTTGTACTTCCTCCTTTGCGGTTGCCTGCTGGGGGTTGGAAGGGCTTTCCTCCCGCAGGTTGGGGTTATTATACCAGCCTGCCCGCTGGCAAATCTGTTGTTATAACCACAAAAACCCAAGTTCCGTCTGCCCTGCGCTCCCACCCAGTCCCCAGCTTGCGCTTGACGGCCCGGAAGGGCTGTGGTATAGTGATAGCACTTTCCCCCCTGGGGGATGGGAGCTATACGACTGGCGGAAGTGGATGGAACCACATGAAGTATAGCGGGCGTCTGCTGCGCCTCCATGCCGACCGTCTGGGCGCACCGGAACTGGGTGCGCCCTTTTTGCGTGCCCAAGGCTTGATTCGGAAGGAGAGGATTGCGTGAAAACCGACATTGAGATCTCCCAGGCCTGCCAGAAGCGGGCCATTACCGACATCGCCGGCCTGGCCGGCATTGAGCCCCAATACCTGGAGCAGTATGGCAACTACAAGGCCAAGGTGGACTACCGCCTGCTCCGGGACCGGGCCGACCAGCCCGACGGCAAGCTGATCCTGGTCACCGCCATCACCCCCACCCCCGCCGGAGAGGGCAAGACCACCACCTCCGTGGGCCTGGCCGACGGGCTGCGCAGGTTGGGCAAGCACGCTGTGGCCGCCCTTCGGGAGCCCTCCCTGGGCCCTGTGTTCGGCATCAAGGGCGGGGCGGCTGGCGGCGGCCGGGCCCAGGTGGTGCCCATGGAGGACATCAATCTGCACTTCACCGGCGACTTCCACGCCATCGGCGCGGCCAACAATCTGCTGGCCGCCATGCTGGACAATCACATCCACCAGGGCAATGAGCTGGGCATCGACCCCCGTCAGGTCACCTGGCGGCGGTGCGTGGACATGAACGACCGCCAGCTGCGCCGCATGGTGGACGGCCTGGGGGGCAAGGCCCACGGCGTGCCCCGGGAGGACGGCTTTGACATCACCGTGGCCAGCGAGGTCATGGCGGTGCTGTGCCTGGCCGACGACCTGGCCGACCTGAAGGCCCGCCTGGGGCGGATGATTGTGGCCTACACCTACGGGGGAAAACCCGTCACCGCCCACGACCTGGGGGCAGAGGGGGCCATGGCCGTCCTGCTCAAGGACGCGCTCAAGCCCAACCTGGTGCAGACCCTGGAGGGCACCCCCGCCTTCCTCCACGGCGGTCCCTTTGCCAACATTGCCCACGGCTGCAACTCCGTCACCGCCACCCGCATGGCCCTGAAGCTGGCCGATTATGTGGTCACCGAGGCGGGCTTCGCCGCCGACCTGGGGGCGGAGAAGTTCCTGGACATCAAGTGCCGCCTGGCCGGCCTGGCCCCCGCTGCAGTGGTGGTGGTGGCCACGGTGCGTGCCCTGAAATATCACGGCGGCGTGGCCAAGGAGGATCTGGACCGGGAGGACCTGGCCGCGCTGGAGCGGGGCCTTCCCAACCTGCTCCAGCACGTGAGCAACCTCAAGGATGTATTCGGCCTGCCCTGCGTGGTGGCCGTCAACGCCTTCCCCACCGACACCGAGGCGGAGCTGGAGCTGGTGGCCCAGCGGTGCCGCCAGCTGGGGGTGAACGCGGCCCGCTCCGAGGTGTGGGCCAAGGGGGCCGAGGGGGGCGTGGCCCTGGCCCAGGAGGTGGTGGCCCTGTGCCAGCAGCCCAACCAGTTCCAACCGGCCTATTCCCTGGAGCTGTCCATTCAGGAGAAGCTGGAGGCCATCTGCACCCGTATCTACCACGCCGACGGCGTGCGCCTAAGCGCGGAGGCTGACCGGCAGGCCCGGCAGCTCACCGACCTGGGCTTTGGCCATCTGCCCATCTGCGTGGCCAAGACCCAGTACTCCTTCTCCGACGACCCCACCCTGCTGGGCGCGCCCCGGGGCTTCACCGTCACCGTGCGCAGCTTGAAGGTGTCCGCCGGGGCGGGCTTCCTGGTGGCCCTGGCCGGCGACATCATGACCATGCCCGGCCTGCCCAAGCACCCCGCCGCCCAGCGGATCGACGTGGATGAGAACGGCCTGATCTCCGGGCTGTTTTGAGAAATAGGCAGGCGGGCGAGGGGCTCCCCCGTCCCCTGCTGAGAAGTGAGATAAGAAGGAGGAAACAGGATGAACACCGCTGAACAAAGCTGCGGCGCGTTTCTGGACGCGCTGGCCTCCAAGGCGCCCACCCCCGGCGGGGGCGGGGCCTCCGCCCTGGCGGGGGCCCTGGGGGCGGCCCTGTGCACCATGGTGGGCAACTACACCGTGGGCAAGCCCAAGTATGCCCAAGTGGAGGGCGAGGTGAAGGACCTCATGGCCCGGGCTGAGGACATCCGGGCCCGGCTGCTGGCCTTGGTGGACGAGGACGCCGCCGCCTTCGCCCCCCTGTCAAAGGCCTACGCCATCCCCAAGGATGACCCCACCCGGGGGGAGGTCATGGAGCGCTGCCTGCGGGACGCGGCGGCCGCCCCCATGGAGATCCTGCGCCTGTGCGGCCAGGCCATCGACCTGCACGAGCAGATGCTGGAGCGGGGCAGCGCCATGATGTGCTCCGACGTGGGCACCGGGGCCGTGCTGTGCTGGGGGGCCCTGTACGGGGCCTGGCTCAACGTGAAGGTGAACACCAAGAGCATGGCCGACCGGGCCTATGCCCAGGCGGTCAATAACGAGGCGGACGAGCTTGCCGGTCGGTACTGGAAAATCGCCGAGAAGACCTATCAGGCGGTCATGGGGAGGTTTGCGTGATGGCCGAACTTTGGAAGGGCGCGCCGGCGGCCGCCGCCCTGACCCAGCGGGTGGCCGACCAAGCCGCCGCCCTGCGGGCCAATGGGGTGACCCCCACCCTGGCCATCGTCCGGGTGGGGGAGCGGCCGGAGGACCTGGCCTATGAACGGGGGGCCCTGAAGCGATGCGAGCAGGCGGGGGTGGCTGTGCGCCCCTTCCTCCTGTCCCAGCAGGTGGGACAGGAGGAACTGCTGGACGTGATCGCCCAGATCAACGCCGACCCGACCATCCACGGCTGCCTCCTGTTTCGCCCCCTGCCCTCCCATCTGGACGAGGCGGCGGTGTGCGCCGCTCTCTCCCCAGCCAAGGACGTAGACGGGGTCACCGCCGGTTCCCTAGCCGCCGTCTTTTCCGGTACGGGCCAGGGCTTTCCCCCCTGCACCGCCCAGGCCTGCCTGGAGCTGCTGGACTTCTACGGCCATGACCTGACCGGCAAGCGGGCGGTTGTGGTGGGACGGAGCCTGGTGATCGGCCGACCGGTGGCCATGCTGCTGCTCCAGCGCAACGCCACCGTCACCCTCTGCCACACCCGCACCGCCGACCTGGCCGCCGAGTGCCGCCGGGCCGACGTGCTCATCGCCGCCGCCGGCCGGGCGGGGGTGGTCGGCCCGGACTGCCTGGCCCCCGGCCAGGTAGTCATCGACGTGGGCATCAACGCCGATGGCGAGGGCAATCTGGTGGGGGACGTGGACTTCCCCGCCGCCCAATCTCTGGCCGCCGCCATCACCCCGGTGCCCGGCGGGGTGGGCAGCGTCACCACCAGCGTGCTCGTCTCCCATGTGGTCCGGGCGGCACAGCGCGCCACCCATCGGGAGGGCTGCCGATGAATGGCGGAAAATCCTTCGTCTCCGGCGTGCTGGCCGGCGCTTGCATTGCCCTTGGGGGCGTGGCCTACCTCTCCGTATCCTCCAAAGCCCTGGGGGCGCTGATCTTCTGTGTGGGCCTGTTCTCCATCTACACGCTGGGGCTGAGCCTGTTCACCGGCAAGGTCTGCTACGTCTTCTTCGCCCGGGAGCGCTCCTATGTCCTGTCCCTGCCCCTGATCTGGCTAGGCAACCTGGCGGGGGCGGCGCTGGTGGCCTTGGCCGCGGGGGCCACCAGGCTGGGCGGGGACCTGGCCCGGCAGGCCGCCCAGCTGTGTCAGATCAAGCTGGACGACGGCTGGCTGAGCCTGTTCCTGTTGGGGGTACTGTGCAACCTCTTCATCTACATCGCCGTGGAGGGCTTCCAGCAAAGCCCCCATCAGATCGGCAAGTACCTGGCCATCTTCTTCGGCGTCACCGGCTTCATCCTGTCCGGGTATGAGCACTGTGTGGCCGATATGTTCTACTTCACCATGGCCGGCCTTTGGAGCTGGGACACCTTGCTGCGCCTGTTGGTCATCACCCTGGGCAACGCCGTGGGCGGGGTGGCCTTCGCCCTGGTCCGCAGCTGGCTGTCCGGCGACCAGCGAGAGCGGGGGCCGCCCGCAAATAGCCCGCTTTAAAGCAAGCAACATCAAGCAACCCGGGCAGCGCCCAGCAAGGCGCCCCTGCCCAAGAGAGCAGCCGCAGCGAAGAAACCCGCTTGCGGCAAGAGATGACAGAGTAGAGCCAGCGCGTTAAGTGCCGTGGGATGGGAGGTCGCCCACGGACGAAACACCTCGTGTGTGCGGTGCTGTCTCGCATCCGCTGCCACCCTGGGAGTTTCCGCTCCTTTCGTGGCGTACGTTGGAAAGGAGTTTGGAATCATGAAAAAATGGAAAATTCGTTCGGTGGCCGCCCTTGGGCTTTTGGTGGCCGTCCACATCGTACTGTCCCGGTTCCTGTCCCTCAACGCCTGGAACCTGAAGATCGGCTTCACCTTTGTCCCTGTGTTCGCCGCCGCCTACCTCTTTGGGCCCTTGCCGGCAACCCTGGTGGGCGGCTTGGGCGATCTGCTGGGGGCGGTGCTGTTCCCCATCGGCCCCTATTTCCCCGGCTTCACCCTCAACTGTGCCCTGACCGGGCTGCTGTTCGGCCTGCTGCTCCATCGCCGGCAGAGCGTGAGCCGGGTCATGGCCGCCACCATCCTCAACCAGTTTGGCCTGAGCCTATTCCTCACCACCCTGTGGATCGCTGTCCTGTACGGCTCCCCTTACTGGCCCTTGCTGCTCTCCCGCATCCCCCAGTCCGCCATCCTGTCCGTGCTGGAGGTGACGGTGATGCTGGCCCTGAGCCGGGCCTTCCGTCCCCTCCGCCAGTGGGCACAGGCAGGCGGGAGACAGCTGTCATGACCGGGGCCCAGGCTATCGCCTACCTGGAGGCTCACCCCTGGAGCGCCCAGCGGCTGGGGCTGGAGCGCACCCAGGCCCTGCTCCACGCCCTGGGCGATCCCCAGCGGGAGCTGAAGTTCCTCCACGTGGCCGGCAGCAACGGCAAGGGCTCCACCTGCGCCATGCTGGAGTCCATCCTCCGCCAGGCCGGCTACCGCACGGGGCTGTACATCTCCCCCTATCTTCAGGACTTTTGCGAGCGCATCCAGGTCTGCGCCCAGAACATCCCCGAACCCCAGTTGGCCCAGCTCACCCAGCGGCTCCAGCCCGTGGCCGACGCCATGGACGATCCCCCCAGCCAGTTCGAGCTGGTCACCGCCATCGCCATGGCCCACTTCCGCCAGGAGGGCTGCGACATCGTGGTGCTGGAGGTGGGCATGGGCGGGGCGCTGGACTCCACCAACGTCATCCCCGCCCCCGAAGTGGCGGTCATCGCCAACATCGGGCTGGAGCACACCCAATACCTGGGGGACACCCTGGAGGAGATCGCCGCGGCCAAAGCCGGCATCATCAAGCCGGGCTGCCAGGTGGTGTGCTATGACGGCCCACCCCAGGCCACCCGGGTGGTGGAGCAGGCCTGCCGGCAGGCGGGCGTCCCCATGACGCTGACCGACTTCTCCCAGCTCACCCCCCTCTCCCACGACCTGTCCGGCCAAGGCTTTGCCTGGCGGGACAGCCAATTTTCCCTGCCCCTGCTGGGGGCCCATCAGCTGCGCAACGCCGCCCTGGCCCTGGAAACCGTCCAGGCTCTGGCCCGGCGGGGCTGGCACATCCCGGAGGACGCCGTCCGCCGCGGCCTGGCCCAGGTGCGCTGGCCCGCCCGGCTGGAGGTGCTCTGCCAGGATCCCCTGTTCCTGCTGGACGGCGGGCACAACCCCCAATGCGCCCAGGCCCTGGCCCAGGCCCTGGCCCAGGCCCTTCAGGACTACCTGCCCGGCCAAAAGCTCACCTTTCTGGTGGGGGTGCTGGCGGAAAAGGATTATACCTCCGTCCTCCGGGCCCTGCTGCCCTTCGCCGCCGGCTTTGTCTGCCTGACCCCCGACAGCCCCAGGGCCCTGCCCGCCCAGGAGCTGGCCCAGGCCATCAGCGCACTGTGCCCCCTGCCGGTCGCCGCCTACCAGAGCCCCGCCCAGGCCATCCCCGCCGCCCTGGACACAGGGCTGCCCGTGGCGGCCTTCGGCTCGCTGTACCTGGCCGGGGCCATCCGCACCGCCTTCCCCACCGCCCTGCGGGGCTGGCTGCGCCGGCAGAAGATCCGTGCCCGGGACAGCCTCTCCCCCCAGACCCGGGCCCAGCTATCCCGGCAGATCGTGCAGCACGTCCTGGACCATCCCCAGTTCCAGACCGCCCAGACCGTGCTGCTCTACCGCGCCGTCCGTGGCGAGGCGGACCTGTCCGGGCTGGCCCAGGCCCCCCAGGCCCAGGGCAAGCGCCTGGCCTATCCCCTCTGCCTGGACTCCGGCCAGATGGCCGCCCTGATCCCCCAGGGGGAGGACGCCTGGCGGCCCGGCCCTTTCGGGATCCCGGAGCCCATCCCAGAGCGCTCCCAGCTCGTCCCTCCCCAGGAGCTGGACCTGATCCTGTGCCCCTGCGCCGCCTTTGACCGCCAGGGCGGCCGTCTGGGCATGGGTGCGGGCTACTACGACCGGTATCTGCCCCAGTGCCGGCCAGACGCAACCGTCGCCGCCGTGGCCTTTGAGGTCCAGCGGCTGCCCCGCGTCCCCACCCAGCCCTGGGACCACCCCATGAACCTGATCGTGACCGAGCAGGGCGTCTCCCGCCCCGGCGATGGGTCCACCTCTATGTGACACGGCAGCGCGGGCAGCTCCAAATGGAGCTGCCCGCGCTATCTTTTAGCCTATATCCCCACTCAGTCCAGGATGCGCCCGTCGGTGGACAGGGTCACCACCTGCCAGGGCAGGAACTTGCCGCTGTTTTGCAGGGCGGTCTTGACCGCCTGCTCGATCCCGCCGCAGCAGGGCACCTCCATGCGCACCACGCACACCTCCCGGATGTCGTTTTGCTGGAGGATGGCGGTGAGTTTTTCCCCATAGTCCACCCCATCCAGCTTGGGGCAGCCCACCAGGGTCACCCGGCCCTTGATGAATCGCTCGTGAAAATCCCCGTAGGCGTAGGCCGCGCAGTCTGCGGCCACCAGCAGCTTGGCCCCGTCGAAGTAGGGCGCCCGCACCGGCGCCAGCTTGATCTGCACCGGCCATTGGGACAGTCGGCTGGGCCGCGGCCCGCCCGCCTGGGGCGCAAGCGGCTCCTCCTCCCGGGTGATCTGCCGGGAATGGCTGCCCGGGCAGCCGCAGGGCAGCGGGGCCTCAGCCTGCCGGGCCTGCGACCGCTTGGCGGCCAGCACCGCCGCCTCGTCATAGGCCGCCGCCTCCCGCTCCACAAAGGTGATGGCCCCCGTGGGGCAGGCGGGCAGACAGTCCCCCAGCCCATCGCAGTAATCGTCCCGCAGCAGCTTAGCCTTGCCATCCACCATGCCGATGGCCCCCTCATGGCAGGCCTCGGCGCAGATGCCGCAGCCAGTGCACTTCTCCTCGTCAATCTGAATGATCCGTCTGACCATAGCGTCGTCCTCCTTGTTTCCGGCCTCTTGCCTTTTCTACCCGATTGTACTATACTGCTGCTAAACATGATGTGGTTAAAACAACGCTTCTTAAATTTTCGCCCGCTCCTGCGGCTTTGCTTTGGAGGTTTCTCATGGACGACGCCTTTCTGCTCCGCACCCCTCTATTCCAAGGCCTATCCTCCACACAGCTCCAGGCGGCTCTGCCCATGCTGAATGCCCGGCAGCGCGCCTACCGTAAGCATGAATCCATCCTCCACGCCGGCGACCACACCACCCAGATGGGCCTGGTTCTGTCCGGCGGGGTACGCATCGAGCACGACGACGCCTGGGGCGGCAAAAGCATCTTCTCCTTTGTGGAACCGGGGGAGATGTTCGCCGAGACCTATGCCTGTCTGCCCGATCAGACGCTGATGGTCACCGCCGTGGCCGCCCAGGACAGCCGGGTCCTCTTTCTGGACGCCCAGCGGCTCATCGCCGGGGCCCGCTCCGACGCGGGGGTAAACCTGATGGTGGGCAACCTGCTGCGCGTCTCCATCCGGAAGAACCTGGAGCTGTCCCGGCGGATGCTACACACCTCCGCCAAGACCATTCGGGGCCGTCTGCTGTCCTACCTGTCCGAGCGGGCCCTGCTGGCCGGAGGCCGTCGCTTCTCCATCCCCTTCAACCGTCAGCAGCTGGCCGACTACCTGGGGGTGGACCGCAGCGCTTTGTCCCACGAGCTGTCCAAAATGCGCCGGGACGGACTGCTCAGCTGCCAGCGCAACACCTTCATCCTCCACGGTCCTCCCCCACAGTGAGAGGCCGGCCGGGCCCTTTGACCCCGCCCCAGCTGGGGCGCATCTTTCCCCCGTCGGGGGACGTGAGCGGAGGCGCATACCTATGGAGCATTGGACAAGCCGACTGGAGGCAGGCTATCAAAGATACTGCGGGCTGCTGTTCGGGGCTCTGGCCCTGGTGATGGTGGCCTGCGTGCTGTTTGTCGGGCAGGATGTGGGCCTGTCCAACAATGGCGACTTTGTCCGCACCATGGCCGCCTCCTCCCTGCGCTTTGGCAACCAGCTGCCCAGCCACACCTATGTGGACACCTTCCAGATCGTCCTGCCCCACCCCTCCGCCTGGCAAAACGTGCTCTCCATCCTCTTTGGCGGCGACGGGCTGGCCAACTACCCCTCCCTCCATGTGCTGCCCGTGCGGGTGTCAGTGGTACTCAGCCTGGTGGTCAACAAGCTGGCCGGCCTGCCCATGGACACCTATCACCTGGAGGTGCTGGGGGGGATGTACACCCTGCTGTATGCCGCGGGGATCGGGCTGCTGCTAAGCCAGTTCCGCCTACGCCGGCTGTGGCAGGACCTGTTGGTCAAGCTGGCCGCCCTGGTCGTGCTGTGCGACATCGGCTATGTGGCCTACTTCAACTCCCTGTATGGGGAGGCCCTGGAGCACATCGCCCTGGTCTACTGCGCAGCCATGCTGGTGCGGGTGCTCACCCGGCAACCCACGGTGTGGGACGGGGTGTGGTGCGCCCTGGCCGCCGCCAGCTACGGCTGGGCCAAGTTCTTCAACATCCCTGTGGCCATCCTGCTGGTGCTGGTGCTGGAGGGCATCGTCCTGGTCCGGCTGGGACGGCGGCGGGTGCTGGCCGCGGGAGGCGCGGCCCTGGCCCTGCTGCTGGGGGTGTGGGCCATCGTCCCGGGGTGGATGGACGTGGAGACCAACTACAACGCCGTCTTCTACGGCATCGTGCGGGACGTGGACGAGGACACGGCAAAGGAGTACCTCTCCGACCTGGGCCTGCCCGAGGAGCTGTCGGACTACCGGGACACCAACTACTACCTGGGCGGGCTTCTGGAGTCCTTGGAGGCCCGGGGGCTGCGGGACGCGGCGGAATCGGTCACCAAGCTGGACCTGGTGCGCTTCTACCTCACCCACCCGGGCCGGCTTTGGGAACAGATGCAGCTCACCGCCCTGCACTGCGGTATGATCCGCCCCTACTACCTGGCAAACTACGGGGGGGATCAGCCCCTGATGAGCTATTCCCAGCGTATGTCTCTGTGGAGCACCGCCCGGGACGCGCTGCCCTTTGACACCCTGGCGGGCAACCTGGCCGTCCCGGCCGCCTTCACCGCGCTGGCCGTCCTCGTCTGGCGCAGGCGGCTCAAGCCGGCCCATCTGGCCCTGCTCCTGCTGGCTCTGTGGGGGGCGCTGGGCTACTGCTACGGGCTGCCGGTGATGCTCAACGGCGAGGGGGACTTCGCCAAGCATATGTTCGCCTTCCTGGAGCTTTTGGACCTGCTCCTGCTGGCCTGTCTGGCCCTGGCCCTGGACCGGGCGGGCCGGGGCCGCCCCGAAGGGGTGCTGTGCCCCGCCGTGGGCGGGGCGCTGGCCCTGGCCCTGCTGCTGCCCCCCGCTTGGGACCAGGCGGCCTCCCTGTGGCAGGCCGGGCAGGCCCACAGCCAACTGCAGCCCGGCTCTTACGTCACCCTGGGCAACTATGGCGGACAGCCTCTCACCTGGCTGGTAGTGGGGCAGGAGGAGGATCGCTTCACCCTGCTGTGCCAGGATGAGGCCATCTCCCTGCCCTTTGACGAGGATGGGGGCAACGATTGGCTGGGCAGCACTCTGCGCACCTGGCTCAACGACGGCTTTCTGGACGGCTTTTCCCCCGACCACCTGGCCCTACTCCAAGCCCAGGACAACACGGTGCTGCTGCCCGATCACCTGCGGGGCCAAGCACAGGAGGGGCACCTGGACTTCGCTTGCACCCACATCGCCGTGCTGGCAGACCGTGGCTATGACCGGGCCTATCGCCGCCAAGCGCAGGACACCGTCACCCTGCCCGACATCGACCTCATCGCTACCCTGGCCCGCGCTGGGCAAGATATCTCCGGGGCTTCCTATTGGCTGGAGACCCCCTACTGCCCGTCGGACGCTCTGGTGCGCTATGCCGCCCGGGACGGTCACCTCTACTTTGGCCCGGCCCAGGTGGCCCGGGTGGTCCGACCGGTGGTCCAGATCACCGGAGCGGAGCTCTCCGGCGGCAACGGCAGCCGTGCCCACCCCTTCCTGCTCAGCTGGGCGCCGGCGGTCTTTCGCCTTTCTTAAACAATTCTCAAGGCCATTCCCCTTTTCTTTTCGCCCTTTTTCTGCTATACTGGCCTCACCTTTTTACCCGGGAGGATCATGTCATCGTGAGGGAACGCAAACGCACAATCCTGCTCTGGCTGCTGGCCATCCTCATCCTGGCCATCCTGGCCCTGTGGCTGCTGTCCACCGGCTTTTTCCAAGCCGTCTCCTCCCAGGAGCGGCTGGCCGCCTATATCCAGTCCAGCGCCCCCTGGTCCCACCTGGTGTTCTTCGGCGTACAGCTGGCCTCGGTGATCCTCGCCCCCATCCCCAGCAACCTCACCGCCGCCGTGGGCGGGGTGATGTTCGGTATGCTTCCCGCCTTCCTACTCACCTATGGGGCGGTGGTGTCGGGCTCCCTATTTGTCTTCTCTCTGGCCAGGGGGCTGGGCCAGGGCTTTGCCACCCGGCTGGTGGGGAAAAAGCTGTCGGAAAAGTATCTGGACGTCATCCGCCGCAAGCAAGACGTGTTCCTGCTTCTGGCCTTCCTCTTCCCCTTCTTCCCCGACGATCTGCTGTGCATCCTGGCCGGGCTGAGCGACATCTCCTGGCGGCGCTTCCTGCTGCTGTGCCTGCTGGCCCGGCCCTGGGGGCTGCTGGTGGCTTGCGCGGTGGGCGGCTCCGCTCTGGATATCCCCGGGTGGGCCATGGTGGTCATCGGCGTGGCCGGGCTGGCCGTCTTTTTCCTGGCCATGAAGTACGGGGACCGGGTCGAGCAAGCCATTCTGGACCGGCTGAAAAAGTGATTTCCCCGTTCATACAACTAAGAGCCTGGCAGAACCCGCGCCCAGGGGTGCGGACTCTGCCAGGCTCTTGCTTTTTGTGCTGGGAAGACGTCCGGTCACCACACCAGGGTGGCGAAGTAGTCCTCCGGCGTTTCGGCCCTGCGCATCAGCTCCACCGAACCGTCTGCCCGGAGCAGCAGCTCGGCCGAGCGCAGCTTGCCGTTGTAGTTGTAACCCATGGAAAAACCGTGGGCCCCGGTGTCGTGCAGCACCAGCAGGTCCCCCCGGTCGATCTTGGGCAGCAGGCGGTCGATGGCAAATTTGTCGCTGTTCTCACATAACGAGCCCACCACATCGTACTGATGGTCGCAGGGCGCGTCCTCCTTGCCCAGCACCGTGATATGGTGATAGGCCCCGTAGATGGCCGGGCGCATCAGATTGGCCGCGCTGGCGTCCACCCCGATATACTCCTTGTAGATATGCTTTTCGTGGATGGCCCTGGTCACCAGGTGCCCATAGGGCGCCAGCAGGAATCGGCCCAGCTCAGTGTAGATGGCCACCTCCCCCATGCCCGCGGGGACCAGGATCTCCTCGTAGGCCCGGCGCACCCCCTCCCCAATGACCGCGATGTCGTTGGCGGGCTGGTCCGGCCGGTAGGGCACCCCCACCCCGCCGGACAGGTTGATGAAGGCGATCTGGCATCCCGTCTGCCGGGACAGCTCCACCGCCAGCTCAAACAGGACCCGGGCCAGGGCTGGGTAGTAGTCGTTGGACAGGGTGTTGGAGGCCAGGAAGGCGTGCAGCCCAAACCGCTTGGCCCCCAGCGCTTTCAGCCGGGTGAAGGCCTGGCTCAGCTGTTCCCTGGTCATGCCGTACTTGGCCTGGCCGGGGTTGTCCATCACCTGGAAGCCCTCCTCGCTCTCCCCCAGGGAGAACACCCCGCCGGGGTTGTACCGGCAGCAGATGGTCTCTGGTACATGGCCCAGGGTCTGGTACAGGTAGTCCACATGGGTCAGATCGTCCAGGTTGATGATCGCCCCCAGCTGATCGGCCAGGCGGAACTCCTCGGCTGGCGTCTCGTTGGACGAGAACATGATCTCATGGCCGGAAAAGCCGCAGCGCTGGGCCATCATCAGCTCGGTGAGGGAGGAGCAGTCCACCCCGCAGCCCTCCTCCTTCAAAAGCTTCAGGATGCCCGGTGTCGGCGTGGCCTTGACCGCGAAGTACTCCCGGAACCCCGGGTTCCAGGCAAAGGCCTCGTTCAGCCCCCGGGCCGCCCCCCGGATGCCCCGCTCGTCATAGAGGTGGAAGGGGGTGGGATAGCGCTGGCAGATCCGCTCGGCCTGCTCCAGGGTGAGGAATGGTCGTTTCATCTGTGTCTCTCCTTTTTGCCGCCCCGTTGCGGCCTGGGTTTGCTTGGCATTGTGTTCAGGATAGGATAAAAGCACGGGATTTGTCAAGTGGCACTTTCCCTCACCCCGCCCCCTGCCCCACTTCCCGCAGCAGCCGGGTCCGCAGAGCGCAGTAGCGCCTGGCCTGGCGGTCATTGGCCGCCATCTGGGCCAGCAGCTCCCCGCTGCCCACCGCCACAAACAGCTCCCGGGCCCGGGTGATGGCGGTGTACAGCACCCCCCGGGTACACAGAGAGGCCGGCACGCCGCACGCGGCCAACACCACCCCCCGGTACTCGCTGCCCTGGGCCTTGTGCACCGTCACGGCGTAGGCCAGCTCCAGCTCCCCCAGCAGCTGGGTTGGATAGGCCGCCAGCCGCCCATCATAGGACACCGTCACGCCCCCCGGCTCCACCGCCAGGATCACCCCGATGTCCCCGTTGAACACCCCCAGGTCCCGCTCCCCTGTCTCCGGGTTCTCCCAGAACAGGTCGTAGTTGTTCTTCACCTGCATCACCCGGTCCCCCTCCCGGAACACATAGGGGCCGAAGGCCACCTCCCGCTTGTCCGGCCCAGGCGGGTTGAGGGCGGCCTGGAGCGCCCGGTTGAGCACCCCCGTCCCCGCCCCCCGCTGCCGGGCGGGGGAAAGCACCTGGAGCTGGTCGACGGGGATGCCCATTCCCTGGGGCAGACGGGTCTGGCACAGCTCCACCACGGTGGCCACCGTGCGCTCCACATCCCGGCGCCCCAGGAAGAAGAAGTCCCGCCCCCGGTTGCTCAGATCTGGGGCCCGCCCCTGGTTCACCCCGTGGGCGTTCATGACGATGGCGCTCTGCTGAGCCTGGCGGAAGATCTCCGTCAGGGTCAGGGCAGGCACCGCCCCGCTGCGCAGCAGGTGGTCCAACACGTTGCCCGGCCCCACCGAGGGCAGCTGGTCCGGGTCGCCCACCAGCACCAGTCGGCAATCCCCCCGCAGCGCCGCCAACAGCGCCGCCATCAGGCCCAGGTCCACCATGGACGTCTCGTCCACAATCACCGCGTGCGCCGCCAGCGGTTCCTCCCGGTTCCGGGTGAAGGCCAGCTGCCCCGTGGCCGGGTCCAGCTTGGCCTCCAGCAGGCGGTGGATGGTCTGGGCCGGCTGGCCGCAGGTCTCCGCCAGCCGCTTGGCCGCCCGACCGGTGGGGGCGGCCAGCGCCGTGTCCAGTCCCAGCGCATCAAACAGGGCCAGCACCCCCCGCAGCGAGGTGGTCTTTCCCGTGCCCGGCCCCCCCGTGAGCAGCATCACCTGCCGGCTGGCCGCCAGCCGGACCGCCTCCCGCTGCTGCCGGGCGTACACGATGCCCTGCTCGGCCTGGATCCGGTCGATCAGCCCGTCCAAGTCCCCAGGGGGCGCCAGCTCCTCCCGGCACATCTCCCCCAGCCGCATGGCCACATATCCCTCCGCGCTGTACAGCCCCGCCAGGTAGCATGCCCGCACCCCCGCGATGTCCTCCCGGACCACCTCCCCCCGCTCCACCAGCCGCTCCAGCCCCTGCCCCAGGCACGCCCCCTCCAGATGGATCAGCGCCCCGGTAGCCGCCAGCAACTTGTCCTGGGGCAGGAACACATGGCCGTTGTCCCCGTTGTGCTCCAGCTCAAAGACCAGCGCCGCCTCCACCCGCTGGGGGTCGTCCCCCGGCACCCCAAGGGCAACCGCCAGCCCGTCCACCTGCTCAAAGGGGATGCCCAAGCTCCGCTCGGCCAGCACATAGGGGTTGTCCTCCACCACCTGGGCCGCCAGCAGGCCATACCGCCGGTACAGGGGGGCCGCGGCGGACAGGGGCAGCTTGTGCTCAACCAAAAAGTCGGCCAGCCGCCGCATCCCCATCTGCTCCCGGAAGGCCGCCCCAATGGCCTGTGCCCGCTTGGGGCTGATCCCCCGCAGCTGGGCCAGCTGCTCCGGTTCCCGCTCGATGACCTCCAGCGCCCGCGACCCAAATCGCTCCAGGATCTGCCGGGCCAGCCCCAGCCGCACCCCCTTCACCGCCCCCGACGCCAGATAGGCCAGCACCGCCTGCTCCCCCTCCGGCATCCGGCGCATCACCACCTCCGCCCGGAACTGCCGGCCATAGGCCGGGTGGTGCCCCCAGCTGCCCTCCAGCTCCAACGCCTCTCCCGGGGCCACCCCGGGCATACAGCCCACTGCGGTGATCTCCTCCTCCCCGCACCGGAGCCTGAGCACTGTGTAGCCGTTCTCCTCATTGCGAAACAGCACCGCGCCGGCAATCCCCTCCAACCGGCTGTGCTCCTCCTGATTGTATCTGGCTTCCTCCATGGTTGACGCCCCGCTTCTCAAACATATGTTTTCCTATTATAGCAAATTTCTCCTCCCATTTCAACGCGGCCGCGCCCCATTCCTGCCGGGATTTTCCCCCATTGGCGGAAACTGCCCGGCTGGCTGGTCGTCCGCCGGGCATCCTAATCCTGTGAGGTGATGCAACGTGCTCAGCGAAAGTCAACTGCTCAACCACATCTACCAGACCGCCGAGATGGGCCAGGACGGCATCCGCGCCGTGCTCAAGCGCACCGACGAGCCCGGGCTGGTCTCCGCCCTGCACAGCCAGATGCGGGAGTACCGTCAGCTCCAGCGCTCGGCCAGCTCCCTGCTGCTGGCCCGGGGTCGGGTGCCCAAGGGGATCGGCGCCATGGCCAAGTTCTCCTCCGAGGCCATGACCGCCATGAAAACCCTGGCCGACCGCTCCCCCTCCAACCTCGCCCAGATGATGATCCAGGGCTCGGCCATGGGGGTGAGCAAGAGCCTGCGCACCATCCGCAGCTGCCAGGTGACGGACGAGCGGGTGCAGCAGCTGGCCGACCGGCTGCTGCAGACAGAGGAGGCCAACATCCAGGAGATGAAGCGATTTTTATAGGACAGCACGTTCTGCCAGACAACGCTATCCGCAAGCCATCCGGGAGGGCCACAGGCCCTCCCGCTTTTCTTGACAAGCCCCTTGCAAAAGGGGGCGGCCCAGTAGGCCGCCCCCCTGTCTCATATCCGTTTCCACACTGCCCCGCCGGGCACGTCGGTGACCTCGATGCCCCTGGCCTTCAACTCATCCCGGATGCGGTCGGCGACGGCAAAGTCCTTGGCCTGCTTGGCCTCGCCCCGGGCCTGGACCAGCGCGTCGATTTCCGGGTCGCCCTCGCCGGTGACGGTGTAGCCCCCCTGCACCCGGGCGGCCTGCACCCTGGCCTGCTCCTCCCGCAGGGCCGCCCCCTTCTCCAGCAGGGACAGGGACAGTACCTGGTCAAAGTCCTCTAAAATGGCCAGGCGGGTGGCGTCGTTGGCCTGGGCTTTCAGCCCGTCGTACAGCAGGGTGACCCCCTGGGCGGTGTTCAGATCGCTGCCCACCTGCCGGATAAACTTCTCCCGATGCGCCCGCACCACCTCTTCGTCCACCGGCCCGTCCCCCGGCTGGAGGGCGGCCACCCGGCGGATCAGCTTCTGGTAAGCGGTGGCGGCGTTGTCCAGGTTCTCCCAGGAGAACACCAGGGCCTTGCGGTAGTGGCTTTGCAGGCAGAAAAAGCGATAGGCCAGGGGGTCGTACCCCCGCTCTTCCAGCAGGGAGACGGTGAGGAACTCTCCCTTGCTCTTGCTCATCTTGCCCGCATTGGTGTTCAGGTGGTGGACGTGGAACCACTGCTGGCACCAGGGGTGGCCCAGGTAGGCCTCCGACTGGGCGATCTCGTTGGTGTGATGGGGGAAGGCGTTGTCCACCCCACCGCAGTGCAGGTCCAGGTACTCCCCGTTGTATTTTAGCGAGATGCCCGAGCACTCGATGTGCCAGCCAGGGTAGCCCACCCCCCAGGGAGAGTCCCACTTCAGGGCCTGGTCCTCAAACTTGGACTTGGTGAACCACAGGGCGAAGTCGTTCTGGTTGCGCTTGTTGGCGTCCTCCTCCACCCCCTCCCGCACGCCCACGGCCAGGTCCTGCTCGTCGTGGTCGTGAAAGACGTAATAGTGCTCCAGCTTGGAGGTGTCAAAGTACACGTTGCCCCCGGCGAAGTAGGCGTAGCCCTTGTCCATCAGGGTGGAGATGATGCGGATATAGTCCTCCACCATCCCCGTGGCCGGCTGGACCACGTCTGGGGTCTTGATGTTCAGCTTGCGGCAGTCGTCAAAAAAGGCGTCGGTGTAGAATCGGGCGATCTCCAGCACCCCTTTCCCCTCCCGCTGGGCCCCTTGGAGCATCTTGTCCTCGCCGGTGTCCGTGTCCCCGGCCAGGTGGCCCACGTCGGTGATGTTCATCACCCGGTGCACGTCGTAGCCCTCATAGCGCAGGTACTTCTCCAGCACGTCCTCCATGATATAGGAGCGCAGGTTGCCGATGTGGGCATAGTGGTACACCGTGGGCCCGCAGGTGTACATCTCCACCCGGCCAGGGGTATGGGTGCGCAGGGGCTGCTTGCGATGGGTGGCGGAATTGTACAGATCCATGGCGCTTCTCCTACCTTTCCAATTTCTACTCGTGTACTTCCAGGGGCAGCCCGTCCGGGTCGTGGAAGAAGCTCATCCGCTTGCCTGTGAAGGGGTCGAGCCGGATGGGCTCACAGGGGATGCCCCGCTCTTCCAGCGTTCGCACCGCCTCGGCCACATCCGCCACCCGGAAGGCCAGGTGCCGCAGCCCCAACGCCTCGGGATGGCTGGGCCGGGCCGGGGCGTCCGGGCTGGAGAACAGCTCCAGCTCCACCTCCCCCAGCTTCAGATCCAGCTTCCAATCCCCCCGGTCCGGCCGGTAGTTCTCCCGCAGCACCGGCAGGCCCAGCCGCTCCACATAGAAGGCCCGGGCCCTGGGATAGTCCGATACCAGGATGGCCACATGGTGCATCCCCTCAAACCACATCCTCCGGCTTGCCCTCCTTCTCCTGGTTTTTCAGGTATCCCTCGTCTTGCAGCTTTTCCAGAAACTCCACCCGGTCGGACAGGGCGGCCAGCCGCTCCAGCACGGGGTCCTTCACATCGGTCTGGTTCACCTCGTTGGCGTAGTCCACCTTCTTCCCGTACACCCGCACCACATGGGCGGGCACCCCCACGGCAGTGGCCCCCTTGGGGATCTCGCTGAGCACCACGGCGTTGGCCGCAATGCGCGCCCCATCCCCCACGGTGAAGGGGCCCAGCACCTTGGCCCCCGCCGAGATGAGCACATTGTTGCCGATGGTGGGGTGGCGCTTGCCCTGGTCCTTCCCGGTACCTCCCAGGGTCACCCCGTGGTAGATCAGACAATCGTCCCCCACCTCGGCCGTCTCGCCGATGACGATGCCCATGCCGTGGTCAATGACCAGCCGGCGGCCGATCTTTGCCCCGGGGTGGATCTCGATCCCCGTCCAGAAGCGGCTCCATTGGGAGACGAACCTGGCCAGGAACTTCAGGCGGTGCCGGTAGAAAAAGTGGGCCAGCCGATGGTAAAGGGTGGCGTGAACGCCGGGGTAGAGCAGGAAGATCTCCAGCCTGCTCCTGGCCGCCGGGTCCCGGGCCTGATAGGCCCGCAGGGTCTCACCCAATCGTGTCATGGTAGTATGCCTCCTTTCCAAGAAAAAAGCCCCCCATGCCCCTTTTGGGCATGAGAGGCGGCAGATTGTCGCGGTTCCACTCTCGTTTCTCACTCAATGGCCGTCTCGTGGCCGGACGGAGGGCACCTGCGTCCCCCTCGCTCCCGCTTGCACTTCGCATGGGGTTCCCCCGAGCCCCGCTTTCAGCCGGTGACAAGGCCTCTCTGTCAGCTTCCGCCCATGCTACTCTTCACGTTCACAGCGATATTCACTTGATGCTTTAGTATATTATCACACCCCCACAAAGGTGTCAAGTTGGGCCTTCCCTTTGCCGCGCGGCGGAAGGCCCGGCCTGCCCCCTCCCCACTTCCTCCGCAGCCAATGGGAAATCCCCTGCCCAAAAAATTTTTTCATTTTCCCCTTGACAAGATAGTTAGCTTATGCTAACATTAGGCCATGGTTAGCAGGAGCTAATCTCCAATGTAATCTCCTTCCATGTTTTGAACCAGGGAACCAGAGGCCCGCGCCGGCAACGGCGCGGGCCTCTCCCTATTCCCCATCCTATTTCCCACCTCCGGCGGAGCCAATCCCGCTGCCTTTGATACAAAATGTCCCCACAAGCCGGGGAATCCCCCTTCTCTTTTCGTGAATTTGCCCATTTCTTTCTTTTATTAAAAGGAGTATATTTACTATTTGCCTTTAATATGATGTCGGTTTGTTGGAAGAAGATCACTTGCGGAGAAAGGAACGAAATGCTCAAAACACTGCTTAAATCTATCGGTGAATACCGGAAGGCCACCATCCTCACCCCGGTGCTGGTCATCGGCGAGGTCATCATGGAATGCCTGATCCCCTTTGTCCTAACCGGGCTGGTTGACGAGATCGAGGCCGGCTGCGGCCTGGACGTCATCCTGCGGTATGGCGGCCTGCTCATCGCCATGGCCGGGATCGCCCTGCTTCTGGGCTGGGCCGCGGGCACCACCTGCGCCACCGCCTCCACCGGGTTTTCCCGCAACCTGCGCCGGGATATGTTCTACGCCATCCAGAACTATTCCTTCGCCAACATCGACAAGTTCTCCACCTCCTCCCTGGTCACCCGTCTGACCACCGACGTGACCAACGTGCAGATGGCCTTCATGATGGTCATCCGCACCGCCGTGCGCTGCCCGCTGATGGTGGCCTTTGCCTTCACCCTCTCCTACATCCTGGGCGGCCCCATGGCCTTCATCTTCCTGTTCACCATCCCGGTGCTGGCCATCGGCCTGGCCCTGGTCATCTGGCGGGCCATGCCCCTGTTCCGCAAGGTGTTTAAGAAGTATGACCGGCTCAATGAGTCCATCCAGGAGAACGTGCAGGCCATGCGGGTGGTCAAGTCCTACGTCCGGGAGGACTATGAGAAGGAGAAGTTCGCCGCCGCGGCCCAGGATGTATGCGCTGACTTTACCCGGGCGGAAAAGATCCTGGCCCTGAACTCCCCGCTGATGCAGTTTTGCGTCTACGCCGCCTCCACCCTCATCATGGGGGTGGGCGCCTATGTGATCATCTCCACCCGGGGGGAGCTGCTCAAGGTCAGCCAACTGTCGGCCCTGTTCACTTACAGCATCCAGATCCTCATGAGCCTGATGATGCTCTCCATGGTCTTTGTAATGATCACCATGGCCTTTGAGTCGGCCCACCGAATCGCCGAGGTGCTGCAAGAGCGCAGCAGCCTCACCTCCCCCGCCAACGCCATCACCCAGGTGCCCGATGGCTCCATCGACTTTGACGGGGTCAACTTCCGCTACTCCGAGCACGCCGAGCGCATGGCCCTGTCCAATGTGGACCTGCACATCCGCTCCGGGGAGACCATCGGCATCCTGGGAGGCACCGGCTCGTCCAAGAGCTCCCTCATCCAGCTCATCCCCCGGCTGTACGACGTCACCGAGGGCTGCGTCAAGGTGGGCGGCATCGACGTGCGGGACTACGACCTGGAGGCGCTGCGCAACCAGGTGGCGGTGGTGCTGCAAAAGAACGTGCTCTTCTCAGGCACCATCAAGGAGAACCTGCGCTGGGGCGACCCGGCGGCCACCGACGAGGAGCTGATCCATGCCTGCCAGCTGGCCCAGGCCGACGACTTCATCCGCCAGTTTCCCCAGGGCTACGACACCTATATCGAGCAGGGGGGCACCAACGTCTCCGGCGGTCAGAAGCAGCGCCTGTGCATCGCCCGGGCCCTGCTGAAAAAGCCCAAGATCCTGATCCTGGACGACTCCACCTCCGCCGTGGACACCAAGACCGATGCCCTCATCCGCAAGGCTTTCCGGGAGTACCTGCCCGACACCACCAAGATCATTGTGGCCCAGCGGGTGGCCTCGGTGGAGGACGCCGACCGCATTCTCATCATGGACGGCGGCCAGATCGTGGCCATCGGCAATCATGAGCAGCTGCTGGCCTCCAACCCCATCTATCAGGAGATCTATGAATCCCAGAACAAGGGAGGGAACACGGATGAATAACCCAAAGGGTACCCTGAGCCGTCTGCTGCGTACCATCCTGGAGTTCTATCCCGTGATGGCCCCCCTCACCCTGCTGTGCATCCTCTTTAGCGCCGTGGTCAACGCCATCCCATCCCTGTTCATGCAAAACATCATCGCCGTCATCGAGCAGAACTGGCAGAGCGGGGACTGGGCCGCCGTGTCCGGGCGCATCTTGAACCTGGTGATCACCCTAGCCGCGGTGTACACGGTGTCCTTCATCAGCGTGTTCGTCTGGACCCGGCTGATGGCCATCATGACCCAGGGGCTTTTGAAGAAGCTGCGGTGCAAGATGTTCGATGGGATGCAGAACCTGCCCATCCGCTACTTCGACACCCACAACCACGGCGACATCATGAGCTATTACACCAACGACATCGACACCCTGCGCCAGCTGGTGTCCCAGAGCATCCCCCAGCTGATCAACTCCGGGGTCATCGTGCTCACGGTGGTGGGTATCATGTTCTACTTCAGCCTGTGGCTGGCCCTGGTCATCCTGGCCGGGGTGGCCTGTATGCTGCTGATCACCAAGAAGATTGGGGGCGGCTCTGCCCGGTTCTTCCGCCGCCAGCAGATCTCCCTGGGTAAGGCCGAGGGCTTTGTGGAGGAGCTGATGAACGGCCAGAAGGTGGTCAAGGTCTTTTGTCACGAGGAGCAGACCAAGCGGGACTTCGACCGCTTCAACGACGAGCTCTTCTCCGACGCGAAGAAGGCCAACACCTATGCCAACACCCTCATGCCCATCCTGAACAACATGGGCAACGTGCTCTACGCCGTGGTGGCGGTGGTAGGCGGCCTGCTGATGGTGCTGCAGACCCCCAACGTGTCCCTGTCCGGCATGGCCATCGGCATCAGCATCGTGGTCCCCTTCCTGAGCATCACCCGGCAGTTTTCCGGCAACATCGGCCAGGTGTCCATGCAGATCAACTCCGTGGTCATGGGCATGGCCGGCGCGGCCCGGATCTTTGAGCTGATGGACCAGCAGCCGGAAGTGGATCAGGGCCGGGTCACCCTGGTCAATGTCAAGGAGCAGGCCGACGGCTCCCTGCTGGAGTGCCAGGAGCGCACCAACGTGTGGGCCTGGCGACGGGCCAACTCCGACGGCAGCGTCACCCTTACCCGCCTCACCGGCGATGTGCGCATGGAGGGAGTGGACTTCGGCTATGACTCCAAGAAAACCGTGTTGCATGACATCACCCTGTATGCCGAACCCGGCCAAAAGGTGGCCTTTGTGGGGGCCACCGGCGCAGGCAAGACCACCATCACCAATCTGATCAACCGCTTCTACGACATCCACAGCGGCAAGATCCTCTACGACGGCATCGACATCATGGATATCCGGAAGGCCGATCTGCGCCGCAGCCTGGGCATCGTGCTCCAGGACACCAACCTGTTCACCGGCACCGTTATGGACAACATCCGCTACGGCAACCTGGACGCCTGTGACGAGGAATGTGTGGCCGCCGCCCAGCTGGCCGGGGCCCACGACTTCATCACCCGCCTGCCAGACGGGTATAACACCATGCTCACCAGCAACGGGGCCAACCTGTCCCAAGGCCAGCGGCAGCTGCTGGCCATCGCCCGGGCGGCCGTGGCCGATCCCCCGGTGATGATCATGGACGAGGCCACCTCCTCCATCGACACCCATACCGAGGCCATCGTCCAGCAGGGCATGGACGCGCTGATGTGCAACCGCACGGTATTTGTCATCGCCCACCGCCTGTCCACCGTGAAGAACTCCGACGTCATCATGGTGCTGGAGCACGGGCGGATCATCGAGCGGGGCAGCCACGAGGAGCTGATCGCCAAGCAGGGCAAGTACTATCAGCTCTACACCGGCGCCTTCGAACTGGAATAAATCCCATCCCGAAAGGAAAAGGGCTCTGCCGTCCATGCGCGGCAGAGCCCTTTCTTCATGCCCCTATTCGTCGCTGAGCAGCATCCGGTCATTGTCCAGCTCCCGGCCCGTACCCGCCTTAAAGCGGCGCAACAGGTCGTCCACCGACATGGCCGCTCGCTCCGCCCCCTTCACATCCAGCACGATCTTCCCGTCAGCCATCATCAGGGTTCGGCTGCCCATGCGCAGGGCCTGGCTCATGTTATGGGTCACCATCAGACAGGTGATCCCCTCCCCTTCCACCACCGTCCGGGTTAAGGCCAGCACCTGCTCCGCCGCAGCCGGGTCCAGGGCGGCGGTGTGCTCATCCAGCAGCAGGATCTGGGGCGGGGTCAGCGTGGCCATAAGCAGGGTCAGGGCTTGGCGCTGCCCGCCGGACAGCAGGCCCACCGGCTGGCGCATCCGCTCCTCCAGCCCCATGCCCAGCAGCCGCAGCTTATCCTGGAAAAAGGCCCGGTCCCCCTTGGAGATACGGCTCAGCGCCGCCTTGCCCTTGGAGGCCCGCAAATAAGCCAGGGCAAGGTTTTCCTCAATGGTCATGGTGGGGGCAGTGCCCTTGAGAGGATCCTGGAACAGCCGGCCGATCACCCGGCTGCGGCGGTACTCAGGCAGATAGGTGATGGTCTGCCCACCCAGCCGGATGCTGCCCGCGTCCACATAGAAACTGCCAGCGATGGCATTGAGCAGCGTAGATTTCCCCGCGCCGTTGGAACCGATCACCGTGACGAACTCCCCCGGCTCCAGCCGCAGCGACAGGTTGGACAGGGCCGTCTTTTCGTTGGCCGTCCCGGGGTGAAAGGTCTTGGAAATTTCCCGTACCTCCAGCATCTCACCCCTCCTCCTTCCGGCTGGCCGCCTTCCGCCGCTGGAAGGCCAGGTAATGTTTGATGGTGGGCGCGGCGATGGCCAGCCCCACGATGGCGGCGGTGAGCAGCTTAAGGCACTCCACCGGCACCGCATTGGTGTAGAACACCACCGCATAGAGGAAGCGGTAGATCACAGAGCCCACCACCGCGGCCACCACCCCTTTCCAGACCGCCCGGCGGCCCAGCACCGTCTCTCCGATGATGAGGCAGGCCAGGCCGATCACCACCACGCCGGTGCCTGAATTGATGTCCATGGTGCGCTGGTATTGCCCCACCATCCCGCCGGACAGGGCGGTGAGGGCATTGGAAATGCACAGCCCCACGGTGATGGTGCGGGCCGGGTTGATGGAGGAGGCCCGCACCATATCCCGGTTGTCTCCGGTGGCCCGGATGGACAGGCCCAGGCGGGTGCCCAAAAAGCGGTAGAGCAGCCCTCCCATCAGGGCTGTAACCAGCCCCGCCAGCAGGATCCCGTTCCATTTCCCGCCAAGTCCGATGGCCTCCAGGCCGTCCTCCAGCAGGAGAAAGACCGTATCCACCCCCAACAGGCTGGCGTTGGAGCGCCAGCCCATGACCATGAGGTTGACGGTGTACAGCCCCGTGTTGGTCACAATGCCCGCCAGAATGGAGGGCACCCCCAGCCGGGTCTGCAAAAAGGCGGTGACAAATCCCGCGCACGCCCCCGCCGCCATGGCCGCCGGGATAGCCAAGATCGGATGGCCGGCGGCAGCCAGCGTCACTGACACCGCCCCCCCCAGCACGAAGCAGCCGTCCGTGGTCAGATCGGCAATGTCCAGGATCCGATAGCTTAAAAATAGCGCCATGGCCACCAGGGCGTACAGGAAGCCCAGTTCCAGGGCGGTTTGGCTGATCAGCAGCACAGCTCTTTCCTCCTTTCCCCCCGCCGGCCGTCGCCGGCAGGGGCGGGTGAGCGGTCTCCCCGCCCACTCCAAACGCACACTGCCGCCCGTCCCCTGGGCAGGGGACGGGCGGAGTGCGTGTCCGGTTGGCCCGGTCCTCCGTCAGGAGGGGTGGGCTCACTCCAGGGTGGTGGTCACCTCCACCACCTGGCCGTACTGCTCAAAGACGGAGTAGTCGGCCTCCAGCAGGGCGGCGGTCTCGATGTTCACCGTGATGATGCCCCCCTCCATCCGGTAGTAGTCCTCCATGTCCGCCATGCCCTCGGTCACGGCCTGGTAGGCCAGCTCGGCGGTGTAGGCCCCCAGCTCGGTGTAGTTGACCCCGCAGGTGGCAAAGGCGCCGTTGCGCACAAAGGAGTCCGCCCCGGTGTAGTGGGGGATGCCCGCCTCGGCCAGGTCCTCATAGATGGCCAGCTCCGCCGCGGCGATCACATTGTCGGTGGGGGTGAAGATGGCGTCCACCCCGGCGGCCACCAGGGCGGTGGCGGCGGCGATCACCTCATCATTGCTGGTGGCCGTCTGCTCCACGTAGGAGATGTTGCGCGCGTCCAGATAGGCCTTGGCCTCGGCAATGGGGGTGGTAGAGTTGGGCTCGGACAGGGAGTAGAGCAGCCCCACCTGATCCACCTCCGGGTTCTGGGCCAGCATCATGTCCAGGATCAGCTCTGTGTTCAGCCCGTCGCTGGTGCCGGTGACGTAGTCGATGCCGGTCAGCTCGGCCACCTCAGGGTCGGACACGGCGGCATATACCACGGGGGTCTGGCTGTCCTCCGCCCGCACCGCGGCTACCTGGGCGGCGGTGGAGGCGATGGGGATGATCACGTCCGCCCCGCTGGCGATGGCCTGGTCGGCCAGCTGGGTCAGCACCGTCTGGTCCCCTTGGCCGGAAGAGGTGGTGTACTGGATGCTCACCCCGTGCTCGGCGGCCAGCTCGTCCAGCCGGGCCTCCACTGCGGCGGCGATCTCATCCAGGGAGGGGTGGTCCATCTGCTTGATGATGGCCACGGTATAGCTCCCGCCAGAACCCTGGCTGGCCTGGGCGCCCGCCGAGCCGGCCGGATCGTCGCTGCCGGCGCCGGAGGGGGCGGTCCCGCCATTGGAGCAGGCGGCCAGGGAGCCGGCCAGGGCGCAGGCGGCGGCCAGGGCGGTAAATTTCCGGATCAGGTTGCGCTTTTTCATAGAGAGTTCCTCCTTTTGATTTGGTTTGGGCGGCAGATGACCCGGGCCTTGCCAGGGGCCCGGCGGAGGTCGGGCAACAAAAAAGCCCTTGCCCCACATGGGACAAAGACTGATGCCTCTGCGATACCACCCAAATTGGCGTTTCAAACGCCCGCTCGCTTACGCGTACCATCATACGCGCCCCGATGGATAACGGGTGGGAGTCCCGTCGGTCCCTACTTGGTTGCCCGTTCGGTCCGCCCTCGGAAGTCCATTCGCCGGCCGCGCCCCATCCCGCTTCCACCATCCGGGACTCGCTAACGGTTTGCCGCGCCGGTTACTGCTCTTCGTCACAGGTTTACACAATTGACTTGTTGTGTGTCATTATACCTATCCCCTCCCCCGTTGTCAAGCCCCCTGCCTGAAATTTTTGAATGGGGGAAATCGGCGCAGGGGCCGGGCGACCTCTCTTCCCCGGCAAAATCCTCCCGGACAGGCAATCCTGGGCGCCCCGGCGCATAAGCTCTCCTGTAGGGGGTGAGAGAGGATGCTGCGTATTCTGCGCCAGAAGTGGCTGCGGGACCTGCTTGCCACCATCGCCGTGCTGGTGTCCGCCGCCGCCCTGGTGGCCGCGCCGGAACAGGCCATCACGGGGGCCAAGAACGGGTTGACGCTGTGCTTCAACGTCATCGTCCCCTCCCTGTTTCCCTTTTTCGTGCTCTCCTCTCTGGTGGTGGATCTGGGGCTGGCCGCCTATTTGGGCCGGGCGCTGGAGGGGCTGATGCGGCCCTTGTTCCGGGTCAGCGGCAGCTGCTCGGCGGCGGTGGTGCTGGGCTTTGTGGGCGGCTACCCGGTGGGGGCGCGCACCGCCTTGCAGCTCTATCGCCAGGGGCTGTGCTCCAAGGTGGAGGCGGAGCGGCTGCTGGCCTTTTGCAACAACTCCGGCCCCGCCTTTATCTTTGGGGTGGTGGGGGCCGGCGTGTTTGGGGACGGACGGGTGGGCCTGCTGCTCTACCTCACCCACACCCTGGCCTCCCTGCTGGTGGGGCTGTTGTTCCGCTTTTACGGAGGCGTGCGCCGCCCGGGTTCCGGCAGCAGTCCCCGCCGGGCCAAGCCCATCGGCACCCTCACTTTGCCCGCCGCCTTCACCGGGGCGGTCTCCCGCTCCTTCCAGAGCACCCTGAACATCTGCGCCTTTGTGGTGTTCTTCGCCGTGGTGCTCCAGCTGCTCACCGCCTGGGGGGCTCTGTCCGCCCTGGCCGACGCCCTGAGCCTGCTGGGCTTGAGCGGGCAGTGGGCCCACCGGCTGGTGGCCGGCCTGTTGGAGCTGTCCTCAGGAGTGTCCTCCCTCAGCGGGGCCAGCGGCCTGGCTGGCCCGGCCTCCATGGCCGCCTTCATGCTGGGCTGGGCTGGGCTGTCTGTCCACTGCCAGGTGCTCTCCTTCCTGCTGGACAGCGGGCTGTCCGCCCGGGTCTACCTGGCCGGCAAGCTGTGCCACGGCCTGATCGCCGCCGCCCTCACCTGGCTGGCCGCCCGGCTGCTGCCCATCTCCCAGACCGTGTCCCACTACCTCATTCAGCAGACTGAATCCATTGCCGCGCTGGACTTTTCCACCGCCCTGGCCATCTCCACCTGCGCTGCGTTTGGCTGCTGGCTGCTGTTCACTGCCCTGTGCGCAACATTGGCCAGAAAAAGAGGTGGAAAAACCGCTGGAAATCGTGTATACTAATTTTATACCCCACGTAGAGAGAAGGAATGGCAATGCTCTTTGAGAAAGACATGGATCCCCGCTGCGTCTATTGCAAGCGGGGCCAAGCGCTGGACGGGCAGACGGTGATCTGCTGCAAGCGGGGTGTGCTCGGCTCCGGCGGCGGCTGCCACCGCTTTCGGTATGATCCCCTCAAGCGCGTCCCGCCCAAGCCCCTTCCCGTGGACTTCTCCCAGTGGAAACAGGAGGACTTTTCCCTGTGACCCTCTGGATCGGAGGGCCCACGGTCAACAAAACCGCCCGCACCCACCAATCCTTTGTGGGTGCGGGCGATTTCCTTTCTCGTTTGGCCCTTCCCGCCCGGGATGGGCTCACCCCTCCCACAGCCGGCTGGGATAGCGCCCCTGAGCGGTCAGCGCCCCGATGGCCCGGACTACCTCCGGCTTATCCTCCCGGTAGGTCACCCCGTACCACCGGTCTGCGCTGCGCAGCACCTTCACCCGGGCCTTCCCCTCCTCCAGCAGCTGGGTCACCACCCCGGGCAGGAAGTACTCTCCCTTCAGAGGGTCCTCCCGCAGGATTTTGTCCAGAAAAGCGGGAAAGCGGGCCTGGGCCTCGTCCAGAAAGCTTCGGGTAAACCCCCACAGGTTCATGGATACCACCGCGTCCCCGCTCAGCCCTGTCCAGGTGGCCCCGCCGTCCTGGGTAAAGCGGGCATTCTCCCCATCCTTCTCGATCTGGGTGCGTTCGGTGACCTTGACCAGATACCCTTGGCTGTCCTGCTCACACACCCCCCGGGCCACGCTGCCATGCTCAGTCACGGTGTTGCCCAGGCGGTAACCCACCATGGCAAAGGCATAGCGGCCGGGTTCATCCGGGTGGGTGGACAGGTAGTCGTAGATCATTTGGAACCCCTGGGGGCCGTAGTAGTCGTCGGCATTGACCACAGCAAAGGGCCCCTGCACCAGCTCCCGGGCAGCCAACACCGCGTGGCAGGTGCCCCAGGGCTTGACCCGCTCCGGAGGCACGGAGTAACCAGGGGGCAGGTCGTCCAGGCGCTGGTGGGCATAGCGCACCTCCATGGCCCGGCCCAGCCGGCCTCCCACTGCCCGGCGGAACGCCTCCTCCATCTCCTCCTTGACCACGAATATCACCGTCTCAAACCCGGCCCTGCGGGCGTCATAGAGGGAGTAGTCCATCAGCAGTTGGCCGTGCTCCCCCACCGGGTCCAGCTGCTTGAGCCCGCCGTACCGGCTGCCCATACCGGCAGCCATGACGATCAGCACCGGCTTGACCATCACTGCGCCCCCTCTCCAGCAGAGCTATCCTGCACCCCATAGCCGTCCGGGTTGGCCGACTGCCAGTTCCAGGAGGAGGCGCACATCTCCTCAATGCCGTACCGGGCCTGCCAGCCCAGCTCCCTCCGGGCCTTCTCCGGGTCAGCGTAGCAGGCGGCAATGTCCCCTGGACGGCGGGGGTCGATGACATAGGGCAGGGTCTTGCCACAGGCCTTCTCGTAGGCGTGGAGCACCTCCAACACGCTATACCCCCTGCCGGTGCCCAGGTTGCAAACGAACAGCCCGCACCCCTGCTCCAGCTTCCGCAGGGCGGCCACGTGGCCCTGGGCCAGGTCCACCACGTGGATATAGTCCCGCACACCAGTGCCGTCTGGGGTGGGATAGTCGCCGCCATACACATGCAGCTTCTCCAGCTTGCCCACCGCTACCTGGGCGATGTAGGGCACCAGGTTGTTGGGGATGCCCTTGGGATCCTCCCCAATCAGGCCGGAGGGATGGGCCCCGATGGGATTGAAGTAGCGCAGCAGCGCCACGTTCAGGGTGGGGTCTGCGGCGCAGCAGTCGGTGAGAATCCGCTCTAAGAACAGCTTGGTGGTGCCGTAGGGATTGGTGGTCCCCCCGGTGGGGAAATCCTCCCGGATGGGCACGCTGGCCGGGTCTCCGTACACCGTAGCCGAGGAGGAAAATACGAAGCGCTTCACCCCGTGTCGCCGCATGGCATTGAGCAGGGTCAGGGTGTTGACCAGGTTGTTGGTGTAGTATTCCAGAGGCTTGGCTACGCTCTCCCCCACCGCCTTCAGGCCGGCAAAATGGATCACCGCGTCCAGGTCGGGGTAGCGCTCAAACAGGGCCTCCACCTGCTGGGGATCACACAGCTCCGCCCGCACGAAGGGTACGGGCCGGCCCACAATGGTCTCTACCCGGCGCACTGCCTCCTGACAGGAGTTGACCAGATTGTCCGCCACCACGATGTCATAGCCTGCCTGGATCAGCTCCACACAGGTGTGGCTGCCGATATAGCCAGCCCCACCGCTCACAAGGATGGACATACAAAGCGCTCCTTTCATCTTCAAGCTGGTTGCGCCCTTGGTTTTCACCCCAGCGCTTCCGCCTATCAGGCCCATTATACCCCTTACTAGGCCGGCGCGCAACGCCCGTCTCACACCGGCTCCCTCCCCCGGCCCATGCCAGCAAGGGCAGACTTCCATGGCGCAGTCGGCAACTCACATCCTGAGCAAGATCAATGGCAACTTCCCACTCCCCTTTTCTCCGAATTGGCCCGTAAGCCAGTGGGCATCGCAACGTTGGCCTTGCAAACTTTAACTGTCATGTAAAAAAGAAGCAGACAGCCCTGAGAACTGTCTGCTTCTTTTTGTGTCGGCACTACCTATTTTCCCAGGCCGTCGCCAGCCAAGTATCTTGGG
>DSLFC04102__coassemble_495_pt1 | contig 89585 bp, 80 predicted proteins | sample DSLFC04102__metabat2_low_PE_028 | metagenome-assembled genome bin DSLFC04102
AGGCTCAAAAAAGCCCGGAATATCAAGGAAAATCATCGCTCAGACGATTGAAGTATGGCCTCAAGGCCGCCCGTCGCGCACCCCAGTTCAGCAAGCGCTAACCCGATTGATCCACCCCCCCGGAACCATGTGGTTCCGGGGGGGTGCTTACCCTCTCAAGGGGTAAAAGGAGACGGCCAGCGCCATTCCCCAGGAATGACGCACATGGCTGGGCGGCAGGCCGTCCCCGCACCAACGAAAGGAGCCGTTGATATGAAAAACGTCATGATCTTGACCGGAGCCGGCCAGATCGGAATGGCCATTGCCCGCCGGATGGGCCACGGCATGAAGATCGTCATCGGGGACAAAAATCCGGCCAACGCTCAGGCCATCGCCCGGACGATGCATGAGGCGGGCTTTGACGCGCTGGCCCTGGAAATGGATCTGGCCAGCCGGGCTTCCATCCAGGCCCTGCTGGCCCAGGCCAGGGAATACGGCCCGGTCACCATGTTGGTCAACGCCGCCGGCGTCTCCCCCAGCCAGGCCCCCGTGGAGACCATCCTGCAGGTGGACCTGTATGGCACCGCCGCTCTGCTGGAGGAGGTGGGTCAGATCATCGCCCCCGGCGGCGTTGGGGTGACCATCTCCAGCCAGTCCGGCCATCGCCTGCCCGCCCTCACCCCCCAGGAGGACGCCCTGCTGGCCTGCACCCCGGCCGAGCAGCTGCTGGATCTCCCCCTCCTCCAGCCCGGGCGCATCCGCGACACCCTGCACGCCTATCAGCTGGCCAAGCGCTGCAATGAGAAGCGGGTGATGGCCGAGGCGGTGAAATGGGGGCGGCGGGGCGCCCGCGTCAACTCCATCTCACCGGGCATCATCGTCACCCCCCTTGCCCTAGACGAGTTCAACGGCCCCCGGGGGGACTTCTACAAGAAGATGTTTGCCCAATCCCCCGCCGGCCGGCCGGGCACCGCCGATGAGGTGGCCAACGTGGCCGAGCTGCTGATGAGCCAGAAGGGCGCGTTCATCACCGGGGCAGACTTCCTCATCGACGGCGGCGCCACCGCCTCCTACTTCTACGGCCCCCTCAAGCCTGAGGCATAATCCCCAGGTGGAGCGGCTGTCCCATTGATGGGGCTCTCCCATGCGTAAAACACATGGAATGGTATGAAAAGAAGGTATTTGACATGGAGGGCAGATCCGCTCTATCATACAGACAGAGCCCTGCCTCCCCGCCGTAAAAACCGTGGCGGAAAGGCCCGCTGTTCCATCCCACCAGCCTGCCCGCCATCATCACAGAAGGAGTGTGTTCCATGCGCATCCATGACCAAGCCGCCTTCCAGCAGCAAAACCACTTTGGCCTGGGCCAGCCCAACACCGCCTATGCCCAGTATTTCATCGGCAACTCCTACCTCAATCCGCTGACCCAACCGGGTCAGTGCCCGGTATTCCTGGCCAACGTCACCTTTGAGCCGGGCTGCCGCAACAACTGGCACATCCACCGCGCTCGTCAGGGGGGCGGCCAGGTCCTCCTGTGCACTGCCGGGGAGGGTTGGTACCAGGAAGAGGGCAAGCCCGCCGTCAGTCTCACCCCGGGCACCGTGATCACCATCCCAGCCAACGTCAAGCATTGGCACGGGGCCAAGAAGGATAGCTGGTTCTCCCACATCGCCCTGGAGGTGCCTGGAGAGGAGACTGCCAGCGAGTGGCTGGAGCCGGTGGATGACGCCGCCTACGCCGCCCTGGAGTAAAAGGAGGCATCATGCAGTACGCCGTATTGGGCACGTCTGATTTGAAAGTCTCCCGCATCTGCATGGGCTGCATGGGTTTTGGGGACGCCGGAAACGGCCAGCACAGCTGGACGCTGGACGAGGAACACTCCCGCCAGGTCATCCGGCGGGGGCTGGAGCTGGGGGTCAACTTTTTTGACACCGCCATCGGCTACCAGAGCGGCACCAGCGAGCAGTTTTTGGGCCGGGCCATCCGTGACTTTGCCCAGCGGGACCAGGTGGTGGTGGCCACCAAGTTCCTGCCCCGCACCCCAGAGGAGATCGCCCGAGGCATCTCCGGCCAGCAGCACATCCAGCAGATGCTGGACACCAGCCTGAAAAACCTGGGGATGGACTATGTAGATCTCTACCTCTACCATATGTGGGACTACCAGACCCCCCTGTACGACATCCTGGAGGGACTGAACCGGGTCGTCCGGGCGGGCAAGGCCCGGTATGTGGGCATCTCCAACTGCTTTGCCTACCAGCTGGCCAAGGCCAATGCCCTGGCCGAGCGGGAGGGCTTCCCCAAGTTTATCAGCGTCCAGGGGCACTACAACCTGATCTTCCGGGAGGAGGAGCGGGAGATGGCCAAGCTGTGCGCCGAGGATCGCATCGCCATGACCCCGTACAGCGCCCTGGCGGGCGGACGGCTGGCCAAGCGGCCGGGGGAGCGCTCCAAGCGCCTGGAGGAGGACCACTACGCCAAGCTGAAGTACGACGCCACCGCCCAGCAGGACAGTGTGATCATCCAGCGGGTGGCGGAGCTGGCTGACCGGCGGGGGGTGTCCATGACGGAGATCGCCCTGGCCTGGCTGCTGGGCAAGGTGACCGCGCCCGTGGTAGGGGCCACCAAGCCCAGCCATATTGAAGGAGCGACCCGGGCGGCGGATCTGGCCCTGAGCCCTGAGGAAACCGCCTATCTGGAGCAGGCCTACGTCCCCCATGACCTGGTGGGCGTCATGGCCCAGAACACTCCGGCCAGGGCCGGGCAGGCCCAGGTCTGGTCCACCGGCAATCAAGCCATCCAGGGCCAATGAGGGCAGTTCGCCCCCGACCTTTCCCTTTGGAAAGGTCGGGGGCGCTTTGCATCTCTGGGGCAAGGCTGTCTCAGGACGCGCGCAGGAACAGCCCGTCCAGCAACTCCCGGAAGATGGAGCCCACCGTGAGCCGCTCCACAGCAGCGGGGGCCACCAGGTCCACCACATCGGCCTCCACCCCATCCACATAGACGGTCATCTGGCCCAGCTTCTGTCCAGCCTCCACCGGGGCCTCCACCTGGTCGGCCAGGGTCACCTCGGTGGTGACCGTCCCGGCGCCCGCCTTGCCCAGCAGCAGCACGCAGTCCCGAGCCAGCATGGGCTGGACGGTGTCGGCCTGACCCAGCAGCACGGGCACCGGGGGAAGGGCCTGGTCAGGATAGACGGGGGTGAGGGCGTAGTTGGCAAAGCCGTAGTTGAGCAGGGTGCGGGCACTATCGAACCGGTCGTCGGAGGTGGGCGCGTGCATCACCACGGCGATCAGCTCCATGCCGTCCCGCTCGGCGGTGGCCGACAGGCAGTACAGGGCGGTGTCGGTGGAACCGGTCTTGAGGCCGGTGGCCCCCTCATAGTAGAAGATGAGCCGGTTGGTGTTGGTCAGCTGGAACTGGCCGTCCCGCAGGGAGTCCATCCAAATGGTGGTAAAGGCCCGGATGGCGGGGTGATGGAGGATGAGCTGCCGGCTCATCAGGGCGATGTCATAGGCGCAGGACACATGGCCCTGGGCAGGCAGGCCGGTGCAGTTGAGAAAGCTGGTATGTTCCATGCCCAGATCCTGGGCCCGCTGGTTCATGCGCTGGACAAAGGCATCCTCACTGCCGGCGATGTGCTCGGCCAGGGCCACGGCGCAGTCGTTGGCAGAGGCCACGGCCACCGCCTTGACCATGTCGGCCACGCTCATCTGCTCGTTCTCCTTTAGCCAGATCTGGGAGCCGCCCATAGAGCAGGCGTGGGCGGAGGCGGTGACCATCTCATCCCAGCTGAGCGAGCCGGCTTCGATGGCCTCCATGACCAGCAGCAGGGTCATCACCTTGGTCACCGAGGCGGGCTCGTACTGGGTGTGGGCGTCCTGCTCATAGAGCACGGTGCCGGTGGATTTCTCCATCAGCACGGCGCTGGGGGCGGTGAGGGCCAGGGCGCCTGCGTCCGCCCGGGCGGGCGCGGGGGCCGCGGCCAGGAAGGCCAGACAGGCCAGGGCCAGGGCGATGGATCGTTTCATGGCGTGAACCTCATTTCCTCGTGGTTTTGGTTCCATCTTGTGAAAAATTCCCCCATTCTATGCGTATCATTTCCTGGCGAGGCTGGGAAAGAATAGAATGCGCCCCGCCGCCGGCGGAGCCAGCTGACTGGAACGGGCGCTGGACAAGCGCCCGGGCGAGAAGGAGGGAACGGAAGCATGAAATATGTGTGCGTATGCGGCTATGAGTACGACTCCGCCGCAGGGGATCCCGGCGGCCATGTGGCACCCGGCACCCCTGTGGACCAGCTGCCCGACGACTGGGTATGCCCCGGCTGCGGCCTGGGCAAGGACGCGCTCAGCCCCGCTTGAGGGCAGAGCCGCCAGCCCCATCTGAGTGGAAAACGCCGCCTCCGGGCGGCGTTTTCCACTGCCCTCGGCCAGCTTGGTAACCGGGGCGTAACTATCCTACTTGATGGTACCTACTTTACAGCGGGGGAAAAGCAGGGTACAATATCGAAAACGGTAACCAAGCCCCTGCTCTCCCGGGGGCTGGAACAGGGAGGGATTTCCATGACCGCACAGGAATGCCTGGGGCTGTTGCGCCAGGTGAAGGACGTGGCCTTTGCCACAGTGGACGCATCCGGCCTGCCCCAGGTGCGCATCATCGACGTCATGTTGGTGGAGCAGGGGGCGCTCTATTTCTGCACCGCCCGGGGAAAGGCTTTTTATCAGCAGCTGCTCTCCACCGGCCAGGTGGCCGTCGCCGCCCTCACCCCCGCCTACCAGATGATCCGCCTGTCCGGGCAGGTGCGGCATCTGGAGGGGCAGCGGGAGTGGATCGATCGGATCTTTGAGGAAAACCCCTCCATGGAGACGGTCTATCCAGGGCAGAGCCGGTATATTTTGGAGCCCTTCTGCCTGGACAACGGGCAGATGGAAGTGTTCGACTTAGGCCAACAGCCCATCCATCGGCAGAGCTTTGCCCTGGGCGGGGCCGCCGTCCAGGAAAAGGGATTTGTCATCACCCAGTCCTGCATCTCCTGCGGGAAGTGCCAACGGGGCTGCCCCCAGGACTGCATTGAGTCCGGCGCCCCCTTCTCCATCGTTCAGGAGCATTGCCTGCACTGCGGCCTGTGCCAGGAGGTGTGCCCGGTCCAGGCCATCCAGACAAGGGGGGATGGGACATGAGCACCATGCGGGACATGGGCAGCCTGCTGCTCAGCCGGTGGGACTTCTTTGCCGGGCTGCTCTGGGAGCACCTGGAGATCTCCCTGCTGGCCATCGCCATCGCCATTGTGGCCGGCGGGCTGGCGGGTATCCTCATCAGCGAGATCCGTCCGGCGGCAAAGCCTGCGCTGGGGCTGGTCAGCCTGCTGTACACCATCCCCTCCATCTCCATGCTGGGCTTTCTCATCCCCTTCTCCGGGGTGGGCAACGCCACGGCGGTGATCGCCCTGACGATCTATGCCCTGCTGCCCATGGTGCGGGGCACCTATACCGGGATGTCCCACATCGAGCCCGCCCTGCTGGAGGCGGCCAAGGGGATGGGGAGCACCCGGCTGCAGATCCTCTTCCGGATCCGTCTGCCGCTGGCCTTGCCGGTGATCATGTCCGGCATCCGCAGCATGGCCACCATGACCATCGCCCTGGCCGGCATCGCCTCCTTCATCGGCGCGGGCGGGCTGGGGGTGGCCATCTACCGGGGCATCACCACCAACAACGGAGCCATGACCATGGCCGGCAGCCTGTTGATCGCCCTGCTGGCCCTGGGGGTGGATCTGGTGCTGGGCTTTGTGGAGCGGCGCATGAAGCAGCGCAGCGCCCGGGCCAAGCGGGCCAACCGGGTCATGGCAGGGGTCGCCCTGGCCGCCTGCCTGGCCGCCGTTGTCCTGGCCCTGCTGCCCGCACCCAGGGGGACCACCATCCGCATCGCCACCAAGCCCATGACCGAGCAGTACATCCTGGGGGAGATGCTGGATCTTCTCATTGAGCAGGACACCGAGTTGACCGTGGAGCTGACCCAGGGCGTGGGCGGGGGCACATCCAACATCCAGCCGGCCATGGAGAGCGGCGAGTTTGACCTCTACCCAGAGTACACGGGGACCGGATGGAACATGGTGTTGAGCCATGACGAGGTGTACACCGAGGCGCTGTTTGATCAACTGCAGGAAGAGTATGCCCAGAACTACGGGATGCAATGGGTGGGTATGTATGGCTTTAACAACACCTATGGCATGGTGGTCCGGCAAGAGATTGCCCAGCAGTATGACCTGCGCACCTATTCCGACCTGGCCGCCGTGGCCGACCAGCTGGTGTTCGGCGCGGAGTACGACTTCTTCGAACGGGCCGACGGCTACGAGGCGCTGTGCCAGACCTATGGGCTGCGCTTCCGGGAGACCATGGACCTGGACATCGGCTTGAAGTATCAGGCCCTCAACCAGGGGCAGATCGACGTGATGGTGATCTTCACCACCGATGGGCAGCTGGCCGCCTCCGACGCGGTGGTGCTGGAGGACGACAAGCAGTTCTATCCGTCCTACCTGTGCGGCAATGTGATCCGCAGCGAAGTGCTGGAGGCCCATCCGGAGCTGAAGAGAATCTTTGAGAAGCTCACAGGGCTGATCTCCGACACGGACATGGCCCAGATGAACTACCAGGTGGAGTCCCAGGGCGAGGAGCCCCGGGCCGTGGCCCAGGAATACTTACAGGCCCACGACCTGCTGCAATAAGGGGAGGGAGCGCAGATGCAAACAGCCATTTCCTTTCAAAATGTGGGCAAGGCGTACGGCGGCCAGACCGTCCTGAATGGATTCAATCTGGAGGTGGCCCAAGGGGAGTTTGTCACCATCATCGGCTCCTCCGGCTGCGGGAAGACCACCGTGCTCAAGCTGGTCAACGGTCTGCTGTCGCCGGATGCGGGGGAAATCTGGGTGCAGGGCCGGAACATCCGGGATCAGAACCAGGCCCAGCTGCGCCGAAACATCGGCTACGCCATCCAGGGCAGCGTCCTGTTCCCCCACATGACGGTGGAGCAGAACATCTCCTATGTGCCCAACCTGCTCAATAAGAAGGATAAGCAGAGAACCCGGGCCGCCGTGGACAAATGGATGGGGATTGTTGGCCTGGACCCGGCCTTGAAGGGACGCTATCCCGCAGAACTGTCCGGCGGGCAGCAGCAGCGGGTGGGCATCGCTCGGGCGCTGGCCGCCTCCCCGGAGATCCTGCTGATGGACGAACCCTTCGGGGCGGTGGACGAGATCACCCGCTCCCAGCTGCAAACCGAACTGCAGCGCATCTACCGCCAGACGGGGATTACCATCCTGTTCGTCACCCACGACATCTCTGAGGCGCTGAAGCTGGGCACCAAGGTGCTGGTGATGGACCAGGGCAAGATCCATCAATACGACGCGCCGGAGGCTCTTTTGAGCCATCCTGCCACCACCCTGGTCCGCCAACTGACTGAGCAGCAGCGCCGGGCCTGCCACCTGCCTGACAGCCAGCTGGATAGCTGCCCGTACAGCGGAATGGGCGCTCAGCCCTCGGAATAGGCCCCCCCACCCCTCCCCCTGCCTCGCCGGGCAGAGGGAGGGGTTCTTGCATGGGCCCCTCTTCCGCCCCGATCCATTCTCCTTCTTGCCTAATTTTCCATGATATGCTACACTTCTCTCATGTATCATCAGATAATTTCCGACAAAATACGAGGTTGGAAGGATGAATGACATGAAACGAGTTCTGATCGGATTGCTGGCCCTCACCCTATCCATGGCTGCCCTCGTCTGGTCGGGGCGGGCGGCGGGGGCAGACCACGATGTGGTAGATCCTGTCCTGGGCAGCGGCCTTCCTGTAACCGAGTTGGCCAGCGGCACATCCCACCCCTTCGATTACCAGATCCCGCCGGGTGGGGCTGCCGTGCTGGTCTTTTTTCATGGCTCGGCCAGCAGCCCGTGCGCCGATTCCTATGGGCTGCTGCGGGACATTCTGGACAGCGGCTGGCTGGACAACGACAAGCTGCGGGTGCTGGCCGTGGAGCGCGGCGGCACCAGCCGGGCGGAGGTGCTGGAATTCTTCCAAACCTACGTCGCCCCGGCGCAGGCGCTACCCCCCTCCCTGGCGGTATACACCGACGGGGCTCTGGTCTACAACGCTTACCAGATGGCCCTAGGCCTGGCCACGGAGATCGCCCCCACCGTGCTCATGCTCACCTCGGCCACGGATGGTCAGCCAGTCATCCGCCGCTCCTGGACGGGGGACAACCCGTTCCCGGTCTACCACAACGCCCTCGCCCAACTCACCGACGGGGTGGAACCCCTGCCCATCCCGCTGACCATCCAGGCCGCCCAGGTGGAACCCCGTCCCTATGACGGCACTACCGACGCCACCATCTCCCAGGTCCGCTTTGCCCGGCCGGACGGGGCGCCGGTGGAGCTCACCCTGGGGGAGGACTACACCGCTACAGCCCGCTTTCAGAGCCCAGAGGCGGGCCAGGACAAACCAGTGGAGGTCACCGTCACCCTGAACCACCCGGACTACACCCTTGCAACCCCAACCTATACTGGCCGGGGCGAAATCCAGCGGGCGGACCTGGAGCCCATACAGCTGGAGGTGGAGCTGGAGATCTACGCCGGCTCCAGCACCACCATTGACCTGGCCAATCTGGAAGGCCTTCCAGACGGGGAAGCGTTCACCTTTGAGGTCTATCCGGCCTCCCTCTTCCATGGGCTGTGTCCCCCGCAGATCGGCCAGGACGGCCCGGATATCCTCACCCTGCGCCTGGATCCCAATGGCAGCTACACCCAGGAGGATCGGGTGATGGTACTCCTGTACGGCTCGGGCAACTACGGCGACACCCACCTCCTGGTCACCGTCACCTATGTGCCCCGGTCCAGCGTGCCCATCACCGGGGTGGAGCCGGCCTCAGACCTGGTCTACAACGGCCGGCCCCAGGCCGGCTATACCGGAACACCCATCAGCGACTATGAAGGGGAATATGAGATCACCTATTCCGGCACCGGGGACACGATCTATGCCGGCGACACCCCACCCACCGACGCGGGCAGCTACATGGTGACCATTCGGATCCCAGAGGGCGGGGATCATCGGGGCGAGGTGCGCCTGCCCTTCACCATCCAGCCGGCCGCCATCGTCATCAAGGCCAATGATCAGCGCATCACGGCGGGCCAACCTGCCCCGGAGTACAGCTACCAGGTCTTTGGCCTGGGGGAAGGGGATGGGCTGTCCCAGGCCCCCACCCTCACCTGTGACGCTGATCTGGAGGTGCCCGGCGCCTACCCCATCATCCCCAGCGGCGGGGCGGTCCCGGCAGGAGGGAACTACCGGACGGCCATCCAATACGAACCGGGGACGCTGACGGTCACCCCCGGCGGCGAAGGGGATGGCGACGGTGGGCAGGGTGGATTCGGTGGGGGTTCCCCCACCGAAGAGGAAACGACGTACCACGTCGTTTCCCTGGCCCAGCCCGAGCACGGCGCGGTGCAGGTGGACAACGCAGCCCAGGCAGGGAGCGCCGTCACCATCACCGTCACCCCCAACGAGGGCTATGAGGTGGAGGCGCTCACCGTCACAGATTCCAACGGCACGCAGTTGGAGGTCACCTTGCAGGAGGACGACACCTATACCTTCACCATGCCCGCCGGGGATGTGCGCATCCACCTCACCTTCCGGCAGGCTGAGCCGGAGGAACCTCCCATCGTTCCCTTCACCGACGTGAAAGCCAGCGACTGGTATGCCGGGGCGGTGGAATATGTGTATGCCAACGGGTTGATGCGCGGCACCGGCGACACCACCTTCGGCCCTGACCTGCCCACCACCCGGGCCCAGCTGGTGACCATCCTGTACCGGCTGGAAGGGGAGCCGGAGGTGGCCGGGGAGAGCCCCTTTGCCGACGTGCCCGAAAATTGGTGGTACGGCAAGGCGGTGGTCTGGGCCACCAGCCAAGGCATCGTCAGCGGATACAGCGGACAGAGCTTCGGGCCGGACGACAATATCACCCGGGAGCAGCTCACCGCCATCCTATACCGTTACGCCCAGCGCAAGGGCTATGACCTGACCGCTTCAGGCAGCCTGTTCGCCTATGCCGATGGGAACCAGGTATCCGGCTGGGCAGCCTCAGCCATGTCCTGGGCCAGCGGGGCGGGATTGATCCAGGGCTCAGACAACCAGCTCAACCCCCAGGGCTTTGCCGTCCGGTCCCAGATGGCCGCCCTGCTCATGCGTTTCCTGGAGCAAGTGTCCGGGTAAACAGCTCGGCCCGGCCCGGTAGAACAAACGCCCCGGCTTCGCCGCCGGGGCGTTTTCCCATCCAATCAAACGGGGGGCCACACCCGCTGGGGGCACAGCACACTGCCTAGCGCCGTGGCAAACTCCGCCCGGGCCGGGATATGGAAGCGCAGGCCGAACATCTCCCCCATGAAGGCAAACATCTCCCCGCTCTGGCCCAGCAAGGTGAGTGCCCCTGTGAGCACAATGTCCTGGATAGGGATCCCCCGGGCGGCAAACGCCGCCTGGCAGCCCACACTTTGCAGGATCATCGTAACCAGGCCCAGGGCCAGGTCGGCCCGGCTGGCCTCCGGGTCCAGCTTGCCGAAGTTGGCCGCCGTCAGCTCAGGCTGGAGGGTGGGGATGTCCGCCCGGCAGATGTCCCGCATCAGCAGATCCACCTTCTCCGGGCGGCCCTGGGCAGCCAGCTGCCCGATCCGCTCCCCGTCCCGCTCTCCGAGCAGGAGCTGGCCCAGCCCGCACAGGGTACCGCCGCCGATGCCGCTGCCCCCCAGATGGGTACAGCCCTCCGGCCCGGCCAGCACCAGGGCCGTGCCGGTACCCATGCTCGCCACCAGGGCCCGCTTCAGCCCCGAAGCAGCCAGCCCGCCCCAGCCAATGGCCCCAAACTCAGGCACCGTATAGGTGGGCAGGCCCAGCAAGGGCTGGGTGAGGAAGGAGGTGCGCACCCCGGTGAGCACTATGCACTCCACCTCTTCCCGGCCGATGCCCTGTCCAGCCAGGAAGTCTGACGCCGCCTGGGCGGCAAAACCGGGCTCCGGCCGGGTGGACAGCTTACCCCACGCGACCGGGCTGCCACCGGCGGCACAGGCCACCAGCTTGGTGGCAGTCCCGCCCAGGTCGATCCCGATGGTATAGGCCACGATCCTTCCCCCTTCTCTCTATCCGCTATCCGGGGCTGTCTTGCGCCACCAACGCCTCACCCGCCAGGTAGATGTCCCCCGCCCCCACGGTGAGGATCAGGTCCCCAGGCCGGGCGATGTCCCGGAGGGCGGCCGTCACATCCTCCAGGGTGGGGCAGTAAATGCTGCCCGGGATGTGGTCGGCCAGGTCCTTGGAGGAGATGCCCACGGTGTTATCCTCCCGGGCCGCGAAGATCTCCGCCAGCAGGGTGACGTCTGCCTTTTGCAGCACCCGGACAAAGTCGTCAAACAGTTCATGGGTTCGGGAATAGGTATGGGGCTGAAAGGCCAGCACCACCCGCTGGTAGGGAAGCTGCCGGGCGGTGTCCAGCAGGGCCTCCACCTCGCTGGGGTGGTGGGCGTAGTCATCGCACACCTGCGCGCCGTGGTAGCGCCCCTTGTCCTCAAAGCGCCGTCCGGGCAGACGGAAGGTGCGCATCCCCTGTTCCACCGCCGGGCCAGGCACCCCCAACACGATGGCCGCGGCGGCGGTGGCCATGGCGTTTTGCACGTTGTGCATCCCCGGCACCGACAGCTCCAGATGGGCATACCGCTCCCCCCGGTAGACCACGTCGAAGCTGGCAAAGCCGCCGCGCACGGTGAGGTTGGCTGCGTGCACGTCCCCCCGCTCCACCCCAAAGGTGAGCATGGGCCGCCGCTCCCCCTCCAGGGCCTTCATGGTGTTGGCGTCCTCACAGTTGGCCACGATCATGCCGCTATCCGGCACCAGGTCCGCAAAGGCCCGGAAGGAGCGCTCCACGTCGTCCAGATCCTGAAAGAAGTCCAGGTGATCAGCCTCGATATTCAGAATAACCGCCACTGTGGGATAGAAGGACAGGAAGGAGTTGCAGTACTCGCAGGACTCCAGAATGATGGTCTCCCCCTGGCCCACCCGGTGGCCCGCCTCCAGCAGGGGCAGGGTACCCCCGATCATCACGGTGGGGTCCATCCCGGCGGCCATGAACACATGGGTGCACATGGAGGTAGTGGTGGTCTTGCCATGGGTGCCTGAGATGCAAAGGGCGTGCTTGTACCCCCGCATGATGGCGCCCCAGGCCTGGGCCCGCTCAAAGACCGGGATGCCGGCGGCCCGGGCCGCGGCAATCTCCGGGTTCTCGTCATGGACGGCGGCGGTGCGCACCACGCAGTCCGCCCCCAGCACGCTCTCGGGCCGGTGGCCGATGGTCACCGGGATGCCCAGCCCCCGCAGATGGCCTACGGTGGCCCCTTCCCGCTGGTCCGAGCCAGTGATGATCACCCCAGCCCCCAGCAGCACCTCTGCCAGCGAGGCCATGGACACTCCGCCGATGCCCACCAGGTGGGCCCGCTTCCCCGGCTGTATATAGTCATGGATGGGCTGCTCTGACACTTGCCAACACCTCAATCTCCAAAAAGCCCGCAGCCGGGCCAAGTGCCCCGGCAAATCAGTTTATTATACTACAAAGCGCCGCCCATGGCAACCTCTCCCTGCCGGCGGCTCTGTGTCCAGTATAGTCACCCAGACCGGATTTTAGACGGGCGCGCCTGGAGCGGGCTGCCCATCCTCTGAACAAAAGGCCGGGCAGCGCCGCTTGGAGCGCTGCCCGGCCCTTCCAACCCCTTCCCGTCAGAGCATCTGACGGCTGCGGGAGATATTCATGGTACCGTCCTGCATCTCGCCGATCCAATCCAGGCTCTTGCCCGTGCCGTGGGCCACGCAGGAGATGGCGTCGTCGGCCACAAAGGTCTCGATGCCGGTATGGGACTCGATGAGCTTGTCAAAGCCCCAAACCAGGCTGCCCCCGCCGGTCATCACGATGCCGTTGGTGGAGATGTCTGCCACCAGTTCGGGGGGCGTGCGTTCCAATACGCCGTGGATGGCCTCCAGAATGCGGGCGCAAGGCTCTTCAAAGGCCTCAATCATCTCGCTGGAACTGACGGAGAACACCCGGGGCAGACCCGTCATCAGACAGCGGCCCTTGATCTCCATGGTGATCTCCTCCGGTCGGGGAAAGACGCAGCCGATGGTGATCTTCAGCTCCTCGGCGGTACGGTCGCCAATGAGCACGTTGTGCCGTTTGCGGATGTATTTCACCACCGCTTCGCTAAAGGCGTCGCCGGCCACCTTGATGGAGGCCGATTCCACGATGCCCGACAGGGAGATGACGGCGATGTCCGCCGTGCCGCCGCCAATATCCACCACCATGTGGCCGTCCGGCTGATTGATGTCGATGCCCGCGCCGATGGCGGCGGCCAGGGGCTCCTCAATGAGATAGACCCGCCGGGCGCCGGCTTGAATCCCCGCGTCAATGACCGCCCGCTCCTCCACCTCGGTGATGCCGGAGGGGACGCAGATGACCACCCTGGGCTTGAACAGGCGGATGGGCGCCACCTTGCGGATGAACTCCCGGAGCATCCGCTCGGTCATGTCATAGTCGGAGATCACTCCCTCCCGCAGGGGGCGGATGGCCACAATGTTACCGGGGGTGCGTCCCAGCATCTGCTGGGCCTCGGTCCCCACCTTGAGCAGCTTGCCCGTGTTCTTATCCAGCGCCACCACCGATGGCTCCCGCAGCACGATGCCCTTGTCCTTCAGGTACACCAGTACGCTGGCCGTGCCCAGGTCAATCCCAATATCTTTCGCGAACATAGTTTTCACCCCATGAAATATGACTGCCCCACGCCTGCAAGTTTATCCCAAACGCGGAAGAAATAGACATCATCGCCAGGATATTACCCATTATACTGGACAGCCTCCCGTTTTGCAATGGGGTTTCGCAATTTCTTTGCCCGCCCAACCGGGCCAGGCCACCCCCCGGCTGGAGAAACAGCCCTGGAAAAAACACCAGGCCCCCAGCTGTCCCACACGCAGCTGGGGGCCTACTTCTGATCTGGCTTTTCCAATGGACGCTTCCCTCTTTTCCTGAGACTACGCTGGGCTTGCACCGGACTCCGTCTCCCGTTTCCTCAAACCATGGGGCCTTCCCACCTCCGCCCACCCTTTCGGGCCAGGGCCAGGTCAAGGCGCCCGTCGCTTACGCAAGCCGGTTTGGAACGAATCAGATCTGGTTTCCCGCCGCCGTCCCAGCGCCAAAAGTTGGGGCTGGTTTCCTTTCGTACTTCCAAACGATCAGGTCTGACTGTACATGGGACTCACCCTTTCCTTTCTGTCTGTATTATACGATAGTCCCTCTGGTTTGTCAACTATTTTTTAGAGATTTTCTCTAATTTTTTAGGATGCCCCGCCGTGGGTTTGGACGCTCCCACGGCGGGGCGGAGCCGCTCACTCCTGCCAGACGGCCAGCCCATACCAGCTCTTCCCGGCAGCCTGAGTCTCTCCCCAGGTGGAGACCCGCTGGGCCACCTGCGCCCAGCTGTTGTACCAGAACCGGTAGGAGATCTCTAAGTGGCAGGGCAAGATCTCCTCCATGATCCGACGCAACTGTGCAAAGTCCTCCGGGATGCCGATCACATCGGGGAAGAACACCTCCACGCAGCCCGGCCGGCCTGTCTCCTCTGCCTGGGCGTTGATGCCGCAGCCGGCCAGGGTGTCGTTGACCGCCCGGAGGGTAAAGCTGTCCCCTCCGATGCGCAGCAGAGCGGCCAGCGCCTGCCGGCGCTCAGCCAGAGTGGTACTTACCGGCCGATAGGGCAGCAGCGCCTCCACCAGTTCCAGGCCAAAGCTCTCCGCCGTGACCAGCGACATCTCCCTGGCCGTCTCCTCCAGCTCACCCAGCCCCTGGTCCAGCTGCCGTCCATATGCCTCCAGCTCCTCCCGGTTGCGCTTGCCGCCGCTCAGGTCATACACCCCCAGGGGGCGCAATAGGTCGATCAGATGGTCGATATGTGTCACCGCGCGCTCCCTCCCATCAAGTCGCCTGGGTCACCGTGACCTGTCCCAGCCGGGGCAGGGTGACACTGTCCGCGGCCAGGTCGGCCCCAGGCTGGGTGAGCACGCAGTTGTCCACCCCTTCCAGCTGGAACAGCAGGGCGGTGAGCTGGGCCCGCAGCACTGGCTGGCCTAGCCGTTCGCCGGTAAACCATCCCTGCAAGGCCTCCCGCGCCGCCTGGGCCACCGCTTCAAAGCTGTAACCCTCCTCCACCGTCAGGGCCACAGACACATCCACCTGAACCTGCTGGGGCGCCAGCACCTGCACATCCACGGCGATCTCCCGCACCTGGTCAAAGTGCGCCTGTACCGCATCCACCAGCGCCTCGTCGGGCATTCCCCCCTGGGCCGCGATGACCACATCTACCGTCCCCACGCCCCGACTGCGGGGCAGCACCGTCACCGCCGCCACCCCGTCAAAGGCCATGGCCTGCTGCTCATAAAACACCTTGTTGGCCCCGTTGGCCAAGCGCCGGAAGGTCTCCATCACCCGGGTCCGCAGCGCCTCGTCATCCTCAGTGTCCTGGCCGTTGGAAAAGGGAGCCAGGTTGGCGCAGGCAGTCACCCCCACCGGCGGCACGGCCAGGAACACCACGCTGCCCGCCGGCACGTTGCCCGCCGCTCCCGGCTCCACCGCCTCCACCGGCAGGTCGATCTGGCTGCCCCCGGCGGCCACGCTGCCCGCCCGGGTGGTGGCAAAGCGGATCCCGTCGGCGCTCATGCACACGGTGCCCTCCGGCACCTGGGTCTCAAAGGTGCGCTGCTCGTCCACATAGAAGCGCACCGTCCCGGTGGCCTTGGCCGCCTGCCGCCGGGACAGGCCCCGCAGCTGGGCGTGGTGATCCAGCTGTTCCCCCTGCGCACTCTGAGGGAAGCACTGCCTGCGGGTCCAATCGGCCTGGATCGATAGGCTGTAAAGCTGGGCGGCCACCGCGTAGAATCTGGCCGCCAGGTCGCCGTTGCCGCCGGCGGCCACTCCAGTGCGGGTCAGAAAGTCTGCCGCCAGCTCCCGATAGATTTCCTCAACCGTCCTCATCCTCAACCCTCACATTCCACGCTCAGCGGCAGTCCCTGCCACTCCAGTTCCACCAAAATCCGGAGCCGATCCCCCTCCTGGGCCACCCGCGCCCCGGTTACCGCCACCTCCAGCTCGCTCAGGGCCTCGGCGGCATACCGCAGGGCCAGGCTAGCCCACTGGTCGGGCTTCTCCCGGCGCAGCAGGCTCAGCCGGCTGCCCAGCTGGGGCAGAAAGGGAAAGCTGCCCCGCCGGGCGGTCAGTCGGAAGAGCACCTCTCCCAGCAGCGCCTGGGCCCCGCTGGCCCCAGCCAGTTCCCCGGCCTGGTTCAGGGCGTAGTCCCGATCCTTCAAGACAAGGGCCATGCTCATCCACCCCCCACGCCCGCCGCAACCCCGGCAATATAGTCCTCCAGGGGCACCCCGTTGAGCCGCACCTGTCCCTTCAGCTCCACGACCTCCCCCTCCAGCGTGACCTGGGCTGGGATCTGCTCCCCCTGCCGCGCCCCGATTACACAGGGGTCCTCCCCCTGGTTTTTCAGCACCAACACCCGCTGGCCCACCCGGGGAGTCCACCGATATCCGCCGGGGGCGTACAGCTCCAGGTTCCTCCGCTCACTGTCCAGCTGGACGGCCAGGCCGTCCCCGCTGATGGTCACCGTCCCCGTCTGTGCCTCCCCGGCGGGGACGGGCCGCTTCTGTTGTCCGCTCAGCCACATGGCCGGCACCTCCCTCTATATCATACTGTCTGGCTGCCCCAGCACCAGGGTGGTGCTCAGCCCCTCCGGGCCGCAGGCAGTCTCGGTCTGGGCCACTCGGTACAGGCCGTTGGCCCCACAGCCGGACAGCTCCACCCGCACCAGCTGCCCGGGCCAGGCCAGGAAAGCTCCCGCCGCCGTCACCGTCAGCCGTACCCGACTGCTGCGGGAGGCCCGCAGCTGATAGTCCCCGGAATAGCGCATGGCGGCCGATCCGGTGGTGTTTGGTACCGTGACCACCCGCCGGGCGCTGCCCCCTTCGGCCAGGAATTGGGGGTCTGACACCCATTGGGTGTCCCAGGAGGAGCGCCTGCGCACCGCCACCTGGCTGAGCACCCCATGTCTCTCTTCCCGGTACTCCCATCCCGTCACCGCCAGCCCATCGGACAGCCGCAGGGAGCCGCCGTCGTCCCCATGGCCGTCTAGTATCAACCGGCCCAGCCGGTCAAACCTGGGCACCACCCCGCCGTGGTAGCAGGCAAACTCATGCACTACGCTCCACTCGCTCACCCCGCTGGCCACAGTAAATCCGCTCACCGCGGGCAGGGCCCAGCCCCCCACCGTCTCAATCCCGTAGGGCGCCACATGGTCTGCCACGATGTCCGCCCGAGTGGCCAGCTGATACTGGGCTGGCATGGCCTCGTTGTCCAGCAGCAGCGCGGCCATCCCCCGGCCGGACACCTCCAGATACAGCCCTTCCCCGCCGCACACGCAGGCAAACTCGTCCACCACCCCGGTGAACACCTGCTCCCCCTCCCACCTGGCATAGAACCGGCAGGCCTGGGACATCAGTCGCTCCTGTCCGCTCTCCCAAAGGCAGCGTACAAAGAAGCTGTCGCAGGGCACGCCGGTGCCGTAGCAAAACTCCCAGCGTACCGTCTCGGGCAGCGTCACCCTGCCCCCGTCCCCCAGTACTACCCAGCACTCCATCATGAGATCCTCACCCTCTGTCCCGGATAGATGAGGTTGGGGTTGCGGATGGACGGGTTGAGGGCCACGATGCCCTCCAGCGTCACCCCATATCGCACCGCCAGCCCCCATAGGGTCTCCCCCCTGGCCACCGTGTGCCAGATCTGTTGCGCCTCCGGCCCCACCTGCTGGGCCGTCCCGCCGGCGCCTTGCCCCCCGGCGATCTGCTCCAGCCGGGCGGTCACATCCGCCACCACATCCCAAAAGGCAAAGCGGTAGCGCACATAGTCCGCCCTGGGCTCCTCCAGTGCCTCCAGGTGGACAAACCAGGCGGTGCTGGTCATCCACACCGGATGGATCAGCACCCCTGGCGTCTCCTCGTAGAAGAGGTTGGCCAGCTGCTTGAAGGTGTCGTAGGCGTCCTCCCCTACGAACTCCCCCTCCCCCTCCAGCACCCTGCGGCTCTGTCCCAAGCTCTGAAGGTAGTGCCGGCCAAAGGGGATCTTGTGCGCCGCCATCTCCCGGGCAAAGGTAATGGCGTAGGTGCGGGGGTTATGGGGCCAGACAAAACTCTTAAAGCGCATGGGCGAAAGCCTCATGCCCTCCCCCTCCTCTCGGTCTGTGTCAGTAAATGCTCATACCGCCGTCATACCGCCGGCTGTCCCGACGCATGGCCCGGTCCAGCTGACCCATGGTCAGCCCGGACTGCTGGGGCATAGCCGTCTCCCGACGTACCGCCACCCCCGCAGTCTGGGTGACGCTCTGCTCCCAACTGGCCGCCCGCACCTGGCGGTACAGCCGCCGCAGGCCGCCGTCTCCTCCGGCGGATGGGGGACCGGCTGCAGCTTCCCAGCCCGCCTGGGCGGGGACAGGCAGGAGGGGATGGGCCGCCGCCAACCCAGGCCCCAATACCGCCTGGCCCGGAACACCCTGATCCAGAGCACCTTGACCCGGCGCTCCCTGAGCCGGCCTCCCTTCCTCCCCCAGCCCTGTGGATGGCAGGGTCAACCGTCGCTCCATCTGGGCCAGCAGCCGCTCCGGCACGCCGCTTCGCTCCGACGGCGGGCGGCTTGTAGACGAACCAGACCAGTTCCAGCTCTGTCTCTTGGGGCCCGTCTGTACAGAGGGAGCGGCGGTTTGCCCCTCATCTCCTCCATCCTGGGAGGATCTGTCGGTGGCAGAGGGACGCTGCCCGTTGAGCAGAGGCACACGGGGGATCATCCCCGACAGTCGTTCCTCCAGCAGCCCTGGTTCCTCCTGCTCCTCATCCTGTCCCTGGTCCTGATCCAGCAGTCGCTCCAGATAGTCCACCACCGGCCATCCCTCCCTTTATCCGCTCAAACCGTCTCAGATCAAATCCGGGGTTGTCCCCCCAGTCCTCCCGCCGGGCCGCGCACACCGGGCAGGGCTCCTCCAACACCTGGCTGCGGCAGTCTGGGCATAGCCGGGCCAGCTCCTCCTGCTGATCCAGCAGGAGGTTTAACGCACACCAGAGGTAGTCCCGGTCGGTCATCCGCCGGGCGCGTTCCTCCGTGGGAAGAGCGCCGAACAGGCGGAGCACACGCCATTGAAGGCGCTCGTAAGGCGCGTGCTCCAACCTTTTTTTGCCTCGTCCAGCGCCTCCTCGCTCTGCCAAGGGGCGGGGTTGCGCGCCCGGTTGAACTGATCCCACACCTGAGCCAGCCGGTCCACGTCCTCCACCCGCAGGCTGCTGAGCACCTGCTGACCGTCCTCATAGACCGGCCTGCCCCGGCGCTCCAGCGCCCTGGCCAGCAGGCAGGCGTTGTCGCACAGCGCCCGCTCCCGCCCGTCTTGGGCCAGCAGCGCCCCCTCCCGGCGGGCCTGGAGCACCTCCCAGGCCGACAGCAGGCGCAGCTCGCCCTCGGCCACCGGCCACCGGTCCGCCCCGCCGGCCCGGAGCCGCTTGCCCGTCCTGTTTCCTCTCATCTTATGCCCCGCTTTCCATCCGGTGCCGGGCCACCAGGGACAGCTTCTCCACCACCATCTCCCGGAGCTTGCCCTCCTCCTGGATCCCGCTCCACTGGCAGCCAGAATAGATCACCCTCCGGTCCGGCTTGCAGATCACCAGGGAGAAGTCCCTCAGGTCATGGAAGCTCAGGTTGTCAGCGATGGCCTCGTCGGTGGCGTACAGCCGAGTCAGCTCGATCTCATGGCGCTGGGGCCCCTGCACGGCGGCCACCGGCTCGTCCTCCCCGAAGGCCTCCACCGTGGCTGACTCCCGGGTGGTGACACACCGGTAGCTCTGCACCACCGCCACCTTCTTCCCGTTCAGCTCCAGCCAGATGTCACTGCTGGTGGGAAATCCTGTGATATGCACGCTCATCCATCATTCCTCCTCACACCGTGATATGGGCCGACAGCCAGATCTGGTTGAGTCCGTGGGCCACAGTGAAGGCAAACTCCACCAGGCAAACCGTGGGGTCGGCGGGCAGGGGCTGGGCGGTCACGTCCTCATAGCCGTCGATGAGCTCCCGGCTCACCCGGTCCTCCAGCTCCATCACCACCTGGCTGCGGATAGCCCCCCAGGTCTGCTGGGTGTTCTTGGCCCGGGCAAAGCGGGCGCGCAGGGCGTCTCGGATGCCGGGGATCACTTCGTCCACCACCAGGATGGTGGTCAGCTCCCGCCAGGTGGCGTCCGCCGCTCCTCCGGTGGTGGTGCGGGTGGTCACCGCCCGCACCACATAGCAGCTCCCCGCCAGCGCCTCCAGAGGGGTCACTCCGCCGCGCACCAGGGTGTCGATGTCGCTGTCGTCATAGGCGCTCTCCAGCCCCTCCATGCCATACAGCTGGGCCCCATTCAAGGGCAGGGCCGGGTCGGTGGACCCCGCGATGGCCCCCGCCAGGGCGGCGGCGCACTGGGTGCCCCCCTGGGCCGTGCCTTCGGCGTCTACGCAGCCGGGCGCCACCAGCACCACCCGCTCGTGGTTGAGCTCCTGGGCCCGCTCCACCAGGTCGGCCACGCTCTCATTGGCCGCCCCGGCCACCACGGCGATCCGCTCCTTCCGGGCCTGGGCACACTCCTCCACCATATCCCGCAGACCCTGCTGAACGGTGAGCTGGGTGCTGTCACATACCACTACCGCAATCCCCTCCAAGGCTGCGGCCACGGCAAAGGCTGCGGTGTAGTCCCCCTCCGCCACCGGCACGCCGTACACCGTGCCCGCCCCGTTGCGCAGGGCCAGCTGGGCCAGGTTGCTCAGGGCGCATTCCCCCACATCCGCCACCGCTCTGCTGTAACTGTTCCAGCTGTAATGCTCCGCCAGTCCGTTTCCGGTGGCGGCGGCCACCACCGCCACCCCGCCGCCCCGGCGGGAGCCCACGGTGAGGGCGGACGCCTCATAGGAGGCGTACACCCCTGGCCGCTCATGTGCTGTGATCGTACTCATGCCATCCTTCCTTTCACCTCAAAATCATCAAAGGTTTCACCGGCGGCGTCCCGTCGGGCCACCAGCCAGGCGGCACACCGGCAGCGCACCCCCATGCGGTATAGCCCTTCCCGCTCCAGGAACTCCACCCGGTCTGACGTGAGCTCCACCACGTCCAGTCCGGCCGCCCCTCCAGTCAGCAGCACCTGGGCAGCCAGGGCCATGGCATTCTGGCAGGCGCTCTCCCCGCCGCTTCTGGGGGCGTAGAGGTCCAGGGCCAGGGTCAGCTCGGCAGCCCGGCCGTAACGCTCCCGCTGCGCCCCGGTCTGAGCGTCCATCTCCACTCCCAGGTAGTCCTGAAAGCCCCCTGGCGCGCACCGGATCTGCGCCAGGGAGACGGCTGCCACCGGCCCGTCCCACCGCCGGCGCGCCTCAGGTTCCAGGGCGGCCACCGCGGGCAGCCCTCCCTCGTTCAGCGCCGTCACCACCGCCCGGCGCAGGCGTTCCAGTCCCCCGCTCATGCCCGCTCCCGCGCCGGCCGCAGGGCCATCCACAGGTGGGTGGTCCGGCCGGCCACCCGCACCGGGCGCACCGTCATCACCTCGTAATCCTCATTGCTCCAGCGCACCCAGCCGCCCTCCCCCATCCCATCCAGGGGCAGCTGGGCCTGGGCCAGGCATCGGAAGCGGTCCGTGCGGTCGCTGCCCAGCGCCCCAGCAGTGTGCTGCCATTGGGCCTCGGTCATGGGCTGGACGATGGCCATGGCCTGTCCCAGCTCCTGACCCGTCCCGTCATAGCAGGTCATCTCCTGTCCATAGCTCCGGATGACCCAGTCAAACGCCTCCGTCATCCCCTCACCCCCCGGAATACAAAGCCCTCATCCCGCAGGTAGGGCGACAGAAGCTCCAGGGCCCGGTGGGACAGCCGGCCTTCCTCCCGCTGGCCCCGCCGCACCGACAGATCACCGGCGGCCAGGGCCACGATGTCCCCCTCCCCCTGGGTCTGCTCCAGCCAGTCCAGCACCATCCAGGCCGCAGCCAGGGGATAGCGCTCCCCGCAGTCACCTGGGGCCACTCCGTCGGCCAGCAGCCCATCCAGCCGGTCGCAGGCGCACCGGCACAGCAGCTTTAATACCTCCTGCTCCTGATCTGGCTTTCCCAGGCTGTAAACCAGTTCCAATACCTGCTGTTCCATCGTCCACCTCCTCAGATCAGGAAGGGAGCGTCGCTCTGGCCGTCGGTCTGCTGGGCGTCGTATCCCAGCTGGACCTCCGGCGTTAGCATCCGATCCACCTTACCTCGGTAGAGCTTGGCCAATCCCAGCAGCTCTTGTTCCTCCAGCCGGTCAGCCACCCGGACGAGCAGATCACGCTCCGCCTCTGGCTCGGCCAGCCCTGCCAGGCGCACCAGCTCCCGGCGCAGCCCCTTCAGGTAACGCCGGCCCAGCCGAGCCTCCTCTTCCAGCCGTCTGGCGCTCTTCATCACCCCGGCTTTCCGCTGGGCGGGCACCGCCACAAAGGACCACTCATAGGCGTCGGTGGCCCCGGTAAGGATTCCGTGGCAGAGCTGGCCCTCATAATGCTCCCCCTTCTGGTGGGGGCAGTCGGCCAGATCCTGTCCGCAGATGGAGCACACCACCCGCTCCACGCTGCACCCTACGCTGACCTCCCGCTTGATGCCCCCGTCAATCTCGGCAATCAACCCCTCGTTTTCCCGGGTGCGCACCATGTAGGCCCATCCCTTCAAGTAGCAGTAGGGCCGTCCGTCCTGGGTGCGCACCCCGTCCTCCCGCACCACCTGGGCGCGGTAGATGCGAGCGGCCTGTCCTCGGGCCGACCACTGGTGGTCAAACACCCCGGACACCCCCACAAACAGCGGGGCAAGCTGTTCCAGGGCCGTCTCGTCAAAGCGCTCGTAATCCCGGTCGATGTCGTTGTCGCACAGGCGCACGGCGAAGGTGTACACCTCGTCCGCCCCCAGCTCCCGGCGGGCCAGGGCATGGATCAGGGCCAGGTCCTCCTGCCCCGCCTCCCCGATGGCCTTCACCGCAGCCGCCTTGCAAATCTCCGTCATGCCTCCCCTTCCCTTCCGTCCAATTTCCTGGCCTGGGCGCGGTAGAGTTCCGCCCTGGCCGCCATATCCGCGTCCTGCAGGTTGACCTCATCCCACAGCACCTCCACCCGGCTGTCGTAGCCGTGCAGACGCAGCCACAACTCGCACACCCGCTCCACCACCGGCTCCACGCTGCGGCGGATGGCGGCGATCTCACTGGTGAGGATGTCTGCCTGCTGGCTGCTCATCCGTTCGGTGGTGGACCAGCTCAGCCCCAGCAAGAAGGGGGGGATCCCCGTCCTCGCCACCAGCTGTTCCAGGATCTGCCGCACGGGGATCTCGCTGTCCAGGATCTGCCCGTCCGCGCCGATGACCCGGATGTCCACATCCCCTGCCACCACAAAGTCCCGCAAGCTGCCGTCCCGGCTTGCCTGCATGGCGCTGGACCACTCCTGGGCCACCCGGGCACAGCGCTCCTGGGCGGTGGCGCCGTTCTCTCCCTTGCACACCACGGCAAAGCGCACGTTGCCCGCCCGTTCCCAGTTGGTCCCTACGGTCTGGAAGATCTTCAAGAGGATCTCAGCCAGAAAGGGCATGGAGCGTAGCAGGGACACCCCGTAGGGCGCCTGTGTCTCGGGCTGGAAAGGGGTGAACAGCAGCAGATCCTGCCGGGGCAGGGGGCGGACCACACCGTCCGTCCCCCGCAGGCACAGGGTGAAATCCAGCGGGGTTTCCCCCTCCTGGATCTCCAGCTGGCCCACATTGCCGCACAGCAGGGCGGCCACCTCCTGCCCTGACCGGTCGCACACCACCTCGCCCACCGCCCGTCCGCAGGTGAAGAGCGCGTCCAGATAGCAGTCCAGGAAGGACTGTATCCCCCGCTGTCCCCGTCCAGTGGGCACCGTGCGCAGGAATCGGTCCATCCCCTCCTGGGCCGCCGGATCCCTGCATTGGACGCTCACCCCCCCGCACAGCCGCACCAGCTTGCAGATGGCCGCATCCACCACCGGGATCCCCTCCCGGATGGCCCGGTAAACGGCCAACTCTCCCTGGCCGAGGGGCACATAGCGATCCAGGGCGGAGAAGGGGTGGCGCCCGGTGTCCCGCAGTTGGGCGCAGGCCGCCCCCGGCTGCACCGCCGCGTCCCGCCGCTTCCGCTTTCGAAAACCCACGCGCTTCTCCTCCCCGCCGCTCAGATCGCCAGCACCTGGCTGGCGTCGGCAAAGATCTTGGCGTAGCCGGAGATGGTGGTGATGGCCGCCCGCTCCAGCTGCCGGTCAATGAGCTTGTCATACTCCACCGACACATCCCCCGCCTTGACCATCTCCAGGGCATAGTGCTTGTCCAGGCCGATGATCTTTCCGGCGGGCACCGCCTCGGTGCGCAGCACCTTGGCCCCCATGGGGGTGATGAGCTTGCCCGTACCGTGGAAGGACAGTCCTGCCGCCGCGTCCTGCATCTGGCTCAGGGAGAGCAGCTTGACCATGGTGTCGCTGCCCACCAGCAGGGTGTTGAGCTGGTAGGGGTCAAAGCCGTTCCAGAAGTTGAGCAGGTCGTCGTATTTCAGCGTGCCGCTGGTGGCCGCGTTGACGGTGGCCGCTGGGTTATCGTTGCCATCCCCGTTGAGGATGACATTCACCGCATCCTCCAGGTGCATCCGGCCGATCTGGGCGCCGATCTGCCGCAGGGTGACGGAGAACAGGTCCAGCTTCTGGAACCGGATGGCCTCATAGGACGCCACCAGCATCCGTCCCCGCTTGTGCAGGCGGACCAGGCTGCTCTGGGTCTTGACGGTGGTCTGGGGGATACTGGCCCCCTCGGCCACCCGCTTGAGCTTCTTCTCATCCTCGGGCACCGAGGTGATGGAGCGGTAGTCCATCCCTTCGATGTGGGTTTCGGTGGCGGTGATCTCGGGCAGGACGTTGCTCTCCTCAATGCCCACCTTCACCGCCCGGGCGATGTACTCGGGGAAGAGTACGGCGGACTGGGAGGTGGAGAAGAACTTGTCCACCAGGTCGGAGCCCGCCCCTTTCACCCGGATGTCGAAGCGCTTGAGCTGGCGCTGGAATGCGTCCAGCCCCTCCAGGGCAGTGCCCCTATACTGCTCGCTGGGATCCAGCTGCTCCAGCACCTGGCTGAAGGTGCGCCCAGCCTCCCGATACATCCCCTTTTCCAGTCTCACATGGTCGCAATGATATGCCATATCTGTCTGCCTCCTCACAGTTTGATCACGGCGGTCTGCGCGCTGGTGTCCACCTGGACCACCAGGCAGCTGCGCCCTCCGGTGCTGGCCACCTGCACCTTGCCGGCGCCGTCCACAGCCAGGTTGACCCACCCTACGGCGGGGGCGCTGGCGCCGCTGTATCCCACCTGGGCAAAACCGTCCACCTGTACGGTGGCCTTCCCGTCCTTCTCCAAGGCCAGGATCACCCCGCAGGGACTGTTGCCGGATGCCCCCAGCCCCACGGTGTTGGCCTCCGTCAGGGCCACCGCCATGCCGATCTCCAGCCTCTCCAGGCTCCCGCCGGTGGGTTCCTGCGCTTCAAAGGTGGCCGCCACCTGGCCGATCCCCGCAAAAGAAATATCCATCTCTCTGCTCCTTTCACCGATTGATCTTATAGAAATCCCCTCTCGGGGTATTTCCCCTATCTTCTGCTCCCGCGCTCCACGCTCACCGCAGCCACACCGGCGCTCTCCTCCAAGCTCATCACAAAGTACCGGATGTCATCCATAGCGTGATCGTGCTCCTTTTTCACCCGGTCAGCCCCGGCCCGGGTGTCCCAGCAGTACAGCGAGAACTCCCGGATGGACGCGTCGCAGCCCCGGCAAATGACCACCCGGCCGTCCCGCAGGGCCTGGGCAGTGCGCCGCACCCCTTCCAGCACCCGGTTGTCCGCCGGGCACACCGGCCAACCCGCCTGGCGCAGCTGGGTCATGAAGCTGGCCGCCGACGGATCCACCACCACCGCGCTCACCCTTCTGTCCCCGGCCAGCCGGCGCAGGTCAGCCTCGTACTCGCCATCCGTTTTCTGCCGTCCCTCCGCCCGGGCGTCGTAGTAGTACTCCTCCACCCGGTACCACACCTGGCCGATCCGCCCCCACAGGCCAAAGGAGGCAGGGTTGCGGGTGCCATAATCACAGGAGATCCTCCACTCCTCATATCCGTCCGCCGGGGCATCGGGCAATGCGGTGGGGTCAAAAAAGTCGTACACCAGCCCTTGGGCCGCCACCCACTCCCCCAGCACATACCGCCGGTAAAACACCCCCTGGAACATCCGCTCATACCGCCTGCGCACCCGTGGGGACAAGCTAGGGTTATCCTCCATGGTAAAGTGCAGGTAGAGCGCCCCCTTTTCCCGGGCCTGGCAAATCCACTCCTTGTAGAACCAGTGCTCCGGCCCCGCCGGGTTGCAGGAGAACCAGACCTTGCCCCCCTCCACCGAGCAGCGGGCGCAGGCCTGCTCCACAAAGGAGCGGGGCATGAGGGCCACCTCGTCCAGCAGCACCCCCGCCAGGGTCACCCCCTGGATCAGAGCTGGGCTTCCCTCATTGCGCCCACCGTATAGGTAGAAGGTGTTCTCCCTCCCCCCCAGCCGGATGGTAATCTGGTTGCGGCTCACCTTTTCCCGCACCTCAAAGCCCAGCCACCGCAGCAGGGGCAACACCGGGGCCAGCAGGTTGCGGCGCACGCTGTTCAGGGTGGCCGCGCACAGGCCGAACCGCCTGTCCTGATAGCAGCTCATGGCCCACAGGAAAAAGGCCGTCCCCATGGCAAAGGTCTTGCCCGAGCGCACCGCCCCGTCGCAAATGACCGCGTCATAGGGCTCCCGCCACCACCGGAACAGCTGGCGCTGACGGGGGGAAAACCCGGCGGCCTTCACGGCTCCTCCTCCCGCAGCCCGTTCAGAAAGGCGTCCAGTTCCGGACTCTCCTCCTTCTGGCTCAGCCGATCCAGCAGCTCCAGAGCCCGCAGCCGGTCGATGAGCTTGATCTCCACCGTCCCGCTCCCGCTGCGCCGCAGCTCCACCAGCCCCCTCAGATCCAGCGCGTCGATGCGGTCCGCGTCCTCCTGGGTGAAGTAGGCCAGCTTCACCGCGTCATTGTTCTTGCTGTTGGCCAGCCGGCGCAGGTCATTTAGGATTTTCTGCCGATCCATGCTCCACTCTCCCTCCATCCCGCCCCTGTCCAGCCCGGTTTGTTGTCCGTTTGCGTGCAAAGGGGATTTTCTTTTCTTTCCCCACTGGTGTCCCGCCCCTCCCGTCCTTTGGCGCCTGGGGCCAAACGGCAAAGGCAAAGCCCTCCCCCAGTTGGGGAGGGCTTTGCCTTCCGCTATATTCCTTATTTGTGATAGCTGGATCCCGCCTGGATCTGGAAGGCTCGGTAGAGCTGTTCCAGCACCATCACCCGGGCCAGGTGGTGAGGAAAGGTCATGGAGGACATGGACAGCCGGAGCTGGGCCGCCCCCTTGACGGCGGGGTGCAGCCCGTAGGAGCCGCCGATCACAAGGGCCAATCCCTTGCCCCCGCTCTGGGCCCAGCGGCCCAGCTCGTCCGCCAGTTCCTGGCTGGAGCGGGCCTGCCCCTCCACGCACAAGGCCACCACAGTGAAGCCCGATGGGATCCTGTCCCGGATGGCCGCCCCTTCCCGCTCCAGCGCCCCGGCGATGTCCCCGGGGCTGGGCAGGCGGGGCAGGCGCTGCTCCGGGATCTCCACCACCTCTAACTTGCAGTAGGCCCCCAGCCGTTTGGCGTACTCTTCGGCGGCCTCCACATAGAAGCGCTCCTTCAGCCGGCCCACGCAGATCAGGCGCACGCGCACCATGCCCTATACCTCCATCCACCCGGAGCTCTCGCTCCTGGGAGCCACGCTCACCGCCACGTCTTGCCCGATCCGGGCCCCGACCGCCTCAATGGCCTGGCAGGCCGCTTGCCGGGCCCGCTCCGGTCGGTTGTTGTCCTGGGACAGGTGGGCCAGCACCACCCTCCGTGTCCCCTGTTCCACCGCCCAGGCCGCCAGCCGGCCCCCCATCTCATTGGATAGGTGCCCCCAGTCCCCTGCGATCCGCTCCTTCAAGGCGGGGGGATAGGACCCGTCCCGCAGCTGGGCCGGGTCATAGTTAAACTCCCCGATCAGTGTGTCTGCCCCCCGGATAGCCCGGGCGGCCTCCCGAGTCACCTTCCCGGTGTCTGTGCAGAGGGCCAGCCGGCGGCGCCCCTTGGACACGGTGTAACCCACAGGGCAGGCGCAGTCGTGGCTGATGGGAAAGCTGCCCACAATGAGCTCTCCTAGGGCAAAGCCCTCCCCCGGGTCAAACACCCGGAACCGTCCCTCAATCCCTGGGATGCGCCGGCAGATCTGCAGGGCCGTCCCCTGGGTGGCGTACAGCTCCACATCCAGCTGCCGGCACAGCACTGGCAGGGCGCTGATGTGGTCGCTGTGCTCGTGGGTGATTAGCACCGCCGCCAGCTCTCGAGCCTCCAGGCCCAGCTCCCGCAGCCCCTGGGCGATCCGGCGGGCGGAGGTGCCCGCGTCCAACAGGATATGTAGCTTGCCGTCGGACACCACAGCGCAGTTTCCCGACGAGCCGCTGGCCAGTGTGGCCACCTTCAGCATATCCCATCCCTCCATGCAAAAAGGGCGGCCGGAGCCGCCCCTTTCCGGTTTCTCTCTTGCATCGCCCTGACCCGTGTCCGCCGGGGCAGGCACTCATCCCGCCGCGCTCACCTGTCCGGCGGGGTCTGGCACCTCTACGGCGCTGATGTCCGCACCCAGCCCGGACAGCTTGGCGATAATGTCCTCATAGCCCCGCTCGATATGCTGGACATTGGACACCTCGCTGGTGCCCTGGGCGGCCAGCCCGGCGATGATCATGGCGGCCCCTGCCCGCAGGTCACAGGCCTCCATGGGCGCGCCGGTCAGCCGCTCCACCCCCTCCACAATGGCGATCTTCCCATCCACCTGGATCTTGGCCCCCAGGCGGCGGAACTCCTCAGTGTAGCGGTAGCGGTTGTCCCACACCCCTTCGGTGAGCACGCTGGTGCCCTGGGCCAAGCAGAGCACCGCGGCGATCTGGGGCTGCATATCGGTGGGAAACCCTGGATAAGGCATGGTCTTAATATTGGTGCGCTGCAAGGGGCCGTGGCGGGTGACGATGAGGCTGTCCCCCTCCTCCTCCACTTCCACCCCCATCTCCACCAGCTTTGCGGTGATGCACTCCATGTGCTTGGGGATAATATTGTTGACCCGCACCTGCCCGCCGGCGGCGGCGACAGCAGCCATATAGGTGCCCGCCTCAATCTGGTCGGGTATGATGGAGTACTCCCCGCCACACAGCCGATCCACCCCGCGGATCTTAATCACGTCGGTGCCCGCCCCCGCGATGTCCGCCCCCATGGAGTTGAGGAAATTGGCCAGGTCCACAATGTGGGGCTCCTTGGCCGCGTTCTCGATCACCGTCATCCCCTGGGCCAGTGCGGCGGCCAGCATCAGGTTCATAGTAGCCCCCACGGTGACCACGTCTAGGTAGATCTGGGCTCCCTTCAAGCGGCCGTTCTTGGCCCTGGCGCACATGAAGCCGTTCTTCACTTCCACGTCGGCCCCCAAGGCAGTCAATCCCTTGATGTGCTGGTCAATGGGCCGCCCGCCAAAGTCGCACCCGCCCGGCAGGGGCACCTCTGCCTGGCCAAACCGGCCCAGCAGCGCGCCCAGTAGGTAGTAGCTGGCCCGGATCTTCCGCCCCGCCTGATAGGAGATGGCCCGGTTATAGATGGCCCGGGCGTCCACCTCCACCGTGCTGCAGTTGAGCGCGCGCACACTGGCGCCCAGCTCCTGCAAGATGTTCAGCATCAGCGTCACATCGCTGATCTGAGGAATATTCTCAATGCGGCAAATACCCTGTACCAGCAGGGCGGCGGGGATGATGCCCACCGCGGCGTTCTTCGCCCCGCTGATCTCCACACTCCCATAGAGCGGCTTGCCGCCGTGAATCACATATTTCTTCAACCTCTGCACCTCAACTCCCGGCCTGGCGCCGGTTTGGTATCATCCGTCGGATGAGGCATGGGCCCTTTCGTATGCCGGCCCTTCCGCCCAGGGCAGATGGGGCCGCTCGGGTGGGCGCCCTTTGGGCGCACCTCCGCCTGGCTGTGTGACAAATCGCCCCTGGCTTCAGGGGCGGGTGGTGTCTGGAGGTATGTCAACCGCAGATATTATAGCATCCTGCCCTGCGGAACGCAACCAGAATTTTTCTCAGCGCCTGTTTTGTGCCCTTGCCCGTTCATCATCCCCACCTTTGCCCTCTTTTATCCCCCTTTGAAATTGTGAATTTTCTGAAAACCCCCTTGCAAAACCCTGTGTTTCGTATTATAGTTAATTTAGCACTCAATAGTCCGGAGTGCTAACCCCGGTGGTTTCCAATCTTCTCGCCGTCCGGGGCTGGCGCCGGCTCTTTTTGCCAATGTTCTCAGCCAATTTCAACTGATTTATAATTAAGAGGTGTGTTCCCATGGCAAAAAAACAGTTCAAAGCGGAATCCAAGCGCTTGATGGAGCTGATGATCCACTCCATCTACACCCACCGGGAGATCTTCCTGCGCGAGCTCATCTCCAACGCCAGCGACGCCATCGACAAGCTGGCCTACCTGGCCCTCACCGACGACTCGGTGCAGCTCAAGCGCAGCCAGATGAAGATCACCCTCACCCCCGACCGGGCCGCCCGCACCCTGACGGTGTCCGACAACGGCATCGGCATGACCCAGGAAGAGCTGGAGCGCAACCTGGGCACCATCGCCAAGAGCGGCTCGCTCCAGTTCAAGCAGGAGATGGACCAAAAGCAGGCTGCGGACATCATCGGCCAGTTCGGCGTGGGCTTCTACTCGGCCTTCATGGTGGCCGATCAGGTCACCGTCCTCACCCGCCGCCAAGGGGAGCAGAGCGCCTGGCGCTGGCAGTCGGAAGGGGCGGACGGCTATACCATCGCCCCCGCCCAGCGGGACGAGGTGGGCACCGACGTCATCCTGCACCTGAAGGAGGACACCGAAGAGGAGTCATACAGCCAGTATCTGGACACTGATCACCTGCAGGAGCTGGTGAAGAAGTACTCCGACTATATCCGCCACCCCATCCGCATGGTGGTGGAGCAACGTCGGATGAAGGAGAAGCCGGCCGACGCCGGGGAGGACTACCAGCCCGAGTGGGAGAGCGTGGCCGAGGAGCAGACCATCAACTCCATGGTTCCCCTGTGGCAGCGCCCCCGCTCCAAGGTCAAGCAGGAGGAGTACGACCGGTTCTATCAGGACAAATTTCTGGATTGGCAGGCCCCACTGGCCACCATCACCACCTCTTCTGAGGGTACCGTCACCTTCAAAGCGCTGCTGTTCGTCCCCGCCGCCACTCCCTTTGACTTCTACACCCGGGAGTATGAGAAAGGCCTTCAGCTGTATTCCTCCGGGGTGCTCATCATGGACAAATGTGCCGACCTGCTGCCCGACTGCTTCCGGTTTGTCAAGGGGGTGGTGGACTCCCCCGACTTCTCTCTGAACATCTCCCGGGAGATGCTCCAGCACACCCGCCAACTGCAGATCATCGCTGCCGCCCTGGAGAAAAAGATCAAGGCCGAGCTGCTCAAACTGCTCCAGGACAACCGGGAGCGGTATGAAAAGTTCTGGGATGCCTTTGGTCTGCAGCTGAAGTACGGCGTGGTGGAGCAGTATGGGGCCAAGAAGGAACTGCTGCGGGACCTGCTGCTGTTCCACACCTCCAAGGGGGACAAGCTGGTCACCCTGAAGGAGTATGTCCAGCGCATGGCCGAGGGCCAGCCCTTCCTGTACTACGTCAGCGCTCAGAGCGTGGAGCAGGCTGCCCGGCTGCCCCAAGTGGAGCGCATTGCCGACCAGGGTTACGAGATCCTCTACCTCACCCAGGAGGTGGACGAATTTGTGATCCAGGCCCTGGGCGAAGTGGAGGGCAAGCAGCTCAAGTCGGTGGCCGACCCCGACGCCCTGCCCGAGACGGATGGGGAAAAGGCCGCCCAGGAGGAGCAGGAGGCTCAGGCCAAGCCGGTGCTGGACTTTGTCAAGGAAACGCTGGGGGACAAAATCCACGCCGCCCGGCTCTCCCGCATCCTCAAGTCCGCCCCGGTGTGCATGAGCGCCGACGGTCCCATGAGCCTGGAGATGGAGAAGTACTTCAGCAAGCTGGAGCACGGCGGGGGCATGAAGGCCCAGCGGGTGCTGGAGCTCAACGCCCAGTCCGCGCCCTATGCCGCGCTGAAGGCCGCCCTGGAGGCTGGGGACCGGGACAAGGCGTCCAAGTACGTCCAGATCCTGTACCATCAGGCGCTGCTGCTGGCCGGCCTGCCCATCGACGACCCCGCGGCCTACACCGAGCTGGTGTGCGCGCTGATGGTCTGATCCCCCCTTGACAGCCGGGCCGCTTTTGCGTATACTGTCGGGGTAAACAGCTTGGATGGGAAGGAGTACGCGCCCCCTCCGATGCAGAGAGACGCCGGGTGGTGCAAGGCGTTGCGGAGGGCGCGTGGAAGGTGGTCCCGGAGCTTTGTCCCCGAACCGGCAACGGTAGGGGACGACGGTCCTCCCGTTACAGAGGCAATGAGCGCGCGCCCCATGGAGCGCGAATTCAGGTGGTACCGCGGTTTTTCCAATCGCCCTGAACCAAACATTGGTTCGGGGCGATTTTTACTGCACCATCGTAGGGCCCCGGACGCTTCCCAAAGGAGTGGATCACATGAAGAAAGAGCTGCCCAAAGTCTACGAGCCCCAGGAGGTGGAGGGGCGCATCTACCGGATGTGGGAGCAGGCCGGCTGTTTTGCCGGCCGCCGGTCCCCCGGGCAAACGCCCTTCACCATCATCATGCCCCCGCCCAACGTCACCGGCCAGCTCCACATGGGCCATGCCATGGACTGCACCCTTCAGGACATCCTCATCCGCTTTAAGCGGATGCAGGGTTATGCCGCCCTGTGGGTGCCCGGCACCGACCACGCGGGCATCGCCACCCAGATCAAGGTGGAGGAAGAGCTGCGGGTGAACGAGGGGGTGAGCCGCCACGACCTGGGCCGGGAGAAATTCCTGGAGCGGGTGTGGGAGTGGAAGAACAAGTTTGGCGACCGCATCGTCCAGCAGCAGAAGAAGCTGGGCGCCTCCTGCGACTGGAACCGGGCCCGCTTCACCATGGACGAGGGCTGCTCCAAGGCTGTCCGGGAGGTGTTTGTCTCTCTGTATGAGAAGGGCCTGATCTACAAGGGCAGCCGCATCGTCAACTGGTGCCCGCACTGCGTCACCGCCCTGTCCGACGCGGAGGTGGAGTACAAGGACAAGCCCGGCCACCTCTGGCACATCAAATATCCCATTGTGGGCCAGCCGGGCCGGTATGTCATCGTGGCCACCACCCGGCCGGAGACCATGCTGGGGGACACCGGCGTGGCAGTCCATCCCGACGACAAGCGCTACCAAGACATTGTGGGCAAGCGCTGCCTGCTGCCCCTGATGGAGCGGGAGATCCCCATCGTAGCCGACGATTATGTGGACATGGAATTTGGCACCGGCTGCGTGAAGATGACCCCCGCCCACGACCCCAACGACTTTGAGGTGGGCCTGCGCCACGGCCTGGAGTCCATCCGGGTGCTGGACGACCACGGGGTGGTCAACGAGCTGGGAGGCAAGTACCAGGGCATGGACCGGTACGAGGCCCGCCGGGCGGTGGTGGCCGACCTGGAAGCGCTGGGCCTGCTGGATCGGGTGGAGGACCACCAGCACAACGTGGGCACCTGCTACCGCTGCGGCACCGACGTGGAGCCCATCATCTCCGCCCAGTGGTTTGTCAAGATGGCCCCCCTGGCGGAAGAGGCCCTGGGGGTGGTGCGGGACGGATCGGTCCGCTTTGTCCCCGATCGCTTTGCCAAGACCTATACCAACTGGATGGAGAACGTCCATGACTGGTGCATCTCCCGGCAGCTGTGGTGGGGCCACCAGATCCCGGTGTGGTACTGCGACGACTGCGGCCACATGACCGTCACCCGGGAGGATCCCACCCAGTGCGCCCACTGCCACAGCCCCCGGATCACCCGGGACCCCGACGTGCTGGACACCTGGTTCTCCTCCGCCCTGTGGCCCTTCTCCACCCTGGGCTGGCCGGAGGACACCGAGGATCTGCGGAATTTCTATCCCACCGACGTGCTGGTCACCGGGTACGACATCATCTTCTTCTGGGTGGCCCGGATGATCTTCTCCGGCTGCGCCCACACGGGCAAGCCCCCCTTCCACACCGTGTTCATCCACGGCCTGGTGCGGGATGACAAGGGCCGCAAGATGTCCAAGAGTCTGGGCAACGGCATCGACCCGCTGGAGATGGCCGAGCGATACGGCGCGGACGCGCTGCGCTTCAACCTTATCACCGGCAACAGCCCAGGCAACGATATGCGTTTCTATGTGGAGAAGTGCGAGGCCATGCGCAACTTCGCCAACAAGATCTGGAACGCCAGCCGCTTCGTCCAAATGAACCTGACTGTCGAGGACGCCCATCTGCCGGACCATCTGGAGCTGGAGGACCGGTGGATCCTGTGTCGGCTGGGGGAGGTCATCGGCGAGGTGACCGAGAACATGGAGTCCTTTGAGCTGGGGGTGGCCTCGGCCAAGGTGTACGACTTTCTCTGGAGCGATTTCTGTGACTGGTATATTGAGCTGACCAAGGCCCGCCTCCAGGGGGAGCAGGCCCAGGCCAAAGAGGATGCCCAGCGGGTGCTGGTATTCGTGCTCACCCAGACCCTCAAACTGCTCCACCCCTTCATGCCCTTTCTCACCGAGGAGATCTGGCAGGCGCTGCCCCATGAAGGGGACTTCCTGATGCTCCAACCCTGGCCCCAGGCCGACCCCACCTGGGCCGACCGGGCGGCCAAGCAAGCCATGGAAGCCGTCATGGACGTGATCCGGGCCGTGCGGGCCCGCCGGGCCGAGATGCGGGTGCCCCCCTCCCGGAAGGCAGCCCTCACCATCGTCACCGGACAGCAGGAGGTGTTTACCGCTGGCCAAGCCCACCTGCAACGGCTGGCCGGCGCCTCCAGCGTGGAGGTGCGGGGCGAGGATCTGGCTGACGCCGCCGGTATGGTGTGCCAGGTCACACCCGTGGCCAAGGTGTACCTGCCCCTGGCCCAGCTGGTGGACGTGGCCCAAGAGCGCGCCCGACTGCAAAAGGAGCTGGAGCGCACCCGGGGAGAGCGGCGTGGGCTGGAGGGCAAGCTGTCCAACCCAGGCTTCCTGAGTAAAGCCCCCCAGGCCGTGGTGGAGGGGGAGCGGGAGCGGGCGGCCAAGCTGGACGCTGTGATCGCCAAGCTGGAAGAGCAGCTGGCGGCCATGGGCTGATTGCACTTTGATTGTTGCTCCCTCAAAGATCAAAAGCCCGCCGGCTTACGCCGGCGGGCTTTTCTCACGCAGTCCCCAACTGATTCAGCCCACGCTTTCTCCGGCTAACCGACCGGATGAACCACAGGGTCAGCTTCCAACATCCCCATCCCGCCAGGAACAGGAGCACCCCCACCAGGATGCACGCAAAGAAGGTGGGCACCGCCCCCAGGGAATAGCGTCCGATGCTCACGCCGATCTGGGGGATATCCCGGCCCAGTAGGAAAAGCATCAGCCGCAGCGTCCCCGCAATCGGGCAGAGCACCCCGCTGATCATGAAGGCCACCGCTATCACACTGGTGGTGGGCAGCAGGATCATCCCGCCCAGCCCAGCGTAGCCGTAGAAGGAGATCACCGCGCCCAGCTTCCGCCAGCTGAACTGGGCGCTTTCCGTGATGGCCACCCCCAGATAGGCCTTTGCCAGCTTCCTGGGGTCGCCCAGCCGCTCCAGCACCTGCTCCGGGCTCAGTCCATGCTCCACCAACTCCAACATCTCGCTCTTGATCTCCCGCACGATGTCCACCCGTTCGGCAGCCGGCAGTTGCTTCAAGATTTTTTCCACCTTGTCCAGATAGTCATTCAATCGCTTGTCCATCATCCTCCATCATCCTCATCTCCTCCCTGCTCCATGGCCGCAATGGCCTGGGACAGTTCCCGCCACTGCGCGGACATCTCTTCCAAATAGGCCATTCCCTGCTGGGTTATGGAGTAGTATTTTCTGGGGGGCAGCCCCTGGGTGGTCTCCTGCCAAAACGAATCCAGGCACCCCTCCTTCAGCAGCCGCCGCAGCAGGGGATAGATGGTGCTCTCCTTGGTGGCCACCATGGGCCAGCGCTCCAGCTGGCTGATCAACTCATAGCCATAGCGGGGCTTGCGCTGGATCAGCAGCAGGATGCAAAACTCCAAGGTGCCCCGCTTGATCTGGGACTTCCACTCTTCCAAGTTCATCTCCCTCACCTCCCGTATATACGATGCACCGCATAGTACTATTGTGCCAATGGTATATCGAAACAGTTTTCGGTGGGAAACGTCAGCGCGGCGCGCCCAGCCACACAGGCTGGACGCGCCGCGTCACATTCCTTCATCCGCCACCGCACCGCCGCAGGAAATGCCGGAACAGGGCTCCCCCGTCCACCCCGTCCGGCCGGGCCCAGGCTCCGGTCAAGCGCTCCGGGTGGAACTGCACGCAGATCAGAGGCAGACAGACGTGCTCCATTGCCTCTACTACGCCAGCCTCAGACCAAGCTGTGACATCCAGCCCGGCCCCCACCCGGCCCACCCCCTGGTGATGGTTGCTGTTGACCGGGAAGCGGTTCCCATACAGCCCCTCCATCAAGCTGTCCGGCTTCGCCCGGACCGGGTGCATCACGTCCTGCTCCTCCTGGTGGAAGGGGACGAGGGCGGACCCCAAGTCCTGGATCAGGTCGCCTCCCGCCCAGACGTTGGCCAGCTGATGGCCCCGGCAAATGGCCAGCACCGGCCTGCCCGACCCCAAAAAGGCGTCCAGCAGGGCCAGCTCCGCCCGATCCCGGGCCCGGTCGATCCCCTGGGAGCCCCGGTTCTGCTGGCCCATCAGGGCTGGATCCAGGTCGCCCCCGCCGGCCAGGATCAGCCCCGCCCATCCCGCCGGCCCGCCGGGGGGCAGGTAGGCGGGGCAGGGCTGCCCCCCCGCCTGGGCCACAGCCTGGACGTAGTTGGCCGGGTCGCCCCCGCCGGTGGAGATCAGGATCCGCATCGGCCGTCCCCCTCCCGTCCAGCCCGTCCCCGCCGGGTCAAAAGGTCGCCGGGAGACAGCCCCTGGGCCAGCAGGGCGGCGCTGTACAGCACCAACCCCATCAGCACACACAGGGCGCAGGCCCACCCCTCCGGGCAGCCCGCCCGGAGCAGGATCCGGAAAAAGAGCTGACACCACGCCCCCATAAACAGGGCCGCCAGCAGGGGACGGGCGAACCAGGCCCCTGGTCTTGCCCGGAGCTTTGCCGCCCGCAGCACGCATACCAGGTTGAGCCCCGCCCCCACCAGGGCGGACAGCACGAAGCCCAGCACAAATCCTTCCAACCCCCACTGCGGCACCAGCACCCAGGTACAGGCTAACTGGGCAACGTCGCTGAGGATGGCGTTGCGGGCCCCCCGCCCCTGGAGCCCCAATCCGTTGAGCGCCCCGGACAGCACCCCCTGATAGCAGCCCAACAGGGTACCCACAGCCAGGGGAATCAGGAAGGCTCCCGCCCGCTCCTCCCGGAACAGCAGCTCCCCCAGGGTGGGTCCCACCACCGTGAGCAGGGCCAGGGCGGGTGCCATCAGCAGAGAGGTGGCCGACACCGCCCGGTCCAAAAAGCGGGCGGCGGCCTGCCGGTTGCCCTGGGCGGTGCGCCGGGCCAGGTCAGGCACCATCACCAGCCCCAGCGCCCCCACAAAGCCCGTGGGCAAGGCCAACATAGGCAGCGTCATGCCGCACACCACGCCGAACTGGGCCATCGCCTGGCTGGCCTGGGCGCCCCCCGCCACCAGCCGGGCGGGGATGAGCACCGCGTTGGCCGATCCCAGCAGGGTGCCCAGCAGAGAGGTAAGCCCCACTGGAATGGCGGTGGTGGCCAAGCGCCTGTATCGGACCTGTCCCTGGGCTGGGGCTGGAGGATTGCGCTGCCAATACCGCCACAGCAAAAGGGCCAGCACGGTGGCCGAGCACACCTCGCACAGCACCATGCCCAGCACAATCAGCCCTACCGTCCCCTCCTCAGATCGGGCTGGCAGCAGCACCAGCAGGGCGATCACCGCCCCAGCCCGGATCAGCTGCTCAACGGTCTCCGACGCGGCCGGCGGTCCCACCCGACCCATGCCGTAAAAGCAGTGTTTGTGGAGGTTTTCCACCCCGGTCAGCAGCACGCAGGGGGCCAGCAGCGCGATGCCCAGCCTGGTGCGGGCGTCTCCCATGAGGTAGACCGAGATAGGGTCTGATGCCAGCACCACCACCGCTCCCAGCGGGATGGCCACCAACAGGAAGCATCCCAGGGCCCGGCGCAAGGTCAGGCGTACCGCCCCGGTGTCCCCCAGGGCGTGGTAGCGGGCGGTCAGGGTAGACACCGCCACCGTCAACCCCACCGCCGTCAGGGACATCAGCACGGAGTAAACAGGCATCACCAGCTGATAGAGCCCCATGGCCTCCGCTCCGATGAGCCTGGACAGGGCAATGCGATACAAAAAACCCACCGCCTGGGAAAACAGGCCGGTGGCAGTCAGCAGCAACGTGCCGGCAACGATGGAACCCATAGCCAGCCCCTCCCTCCATCCTTGGTCTGATAGAGCATCCTATGTGGAGGGGCCTGTCTTTCATGCGCACCATCCTTGCCAGCGCGGCATATTCTGTGGGAAAGGGGGGACTGGGTATGGAGGGGCAGGATCAGGCACAGTTGGAGCAGGCACTGGGAGAATTGGATCAATCAGGCCAGTTCCTGGTGGCCATCCTGGCCGGGCTGCTGCTGTCCCTGCGGGCCCTGCTGGCGCAACGGGAGCAGCTCTGCCTCACCCTGGCCGGGGAGCAGCCTCCACCTCTCTGCCTATATCCCCTGCGCCACACCGCCGGGTCGCTCACCCTGGGCGGGCTGGGCTTCTTCCTGTGCCAAGCCCTCCGCACCCGGGCCCGGGCGGATCCCGCCGACCCGGTGGCCGTCTCGTCGGCCTGCTCCGGGCTGACCGCCGCTGTGCTGGTCTTTCTGGCCGCCGCCATCCGTCTGGCCGACACCAACTTCCTCCATCGGGCAGGGCGGCTTTGAGGGGACTACCTCACCCGGGTCACTTCCCCGGTCACCGCGTCCAGATAGTAGTCGGCGGTATCACTGCCGATCCGCCAAGCGGGGGTGAGGGAGACCGAGCTGGAAAAGGACTGGGCTGTCAGATAGCCGGGCTGCATGGCAGTGATCTGGGAGCAGACCTCTCCCCCGCGCACCACGGCGTCCAGAAACCGGAGCAGGGCGGTGGGCAGGGTAATGGTCTGCCCCTGTTCTGTCCCCTGTCCGGAGTTGGCCGCCAGCAGGGTGCCCTCCAGCCCGGTTAGCCGCCCCTGCTCATAGGTAAAGACCACCTGGCAGGAGAAGAGAGGCTGTCCCTGCCACAGCTGGAAAAAGCGCACCATCCCCGTCCCCCGGTCCAGCTGGGCGTCTATCTGCCGGGCCTCCACGCCCATATCCTCCAACAGGGCCGCGGCCTGGGCCTGGGGATCCTGAGTGTGCCAGGACGCATCCGGGTTCAGCTGGGCGGAGAGCTCCCCGCCCGCCCGGATGCTCACCTGCCCCCGACTGCCCAGATAGCGGTACAACCCGCCTCCCTGGTTCTCCGGCTCCACCTCTTCCCCCAGCAAAGCCGCGGCCAGCGCTCTCTCCCGTACCAGGTCCCGCTCCATCAACTGGGGATAGAGCCCCTGGGCGCTGCCCAGGGACTGGGCCTCCACCTGGATGCCGTTTTGCTCCAGCACCCCGATGGCCTGGGTGAGGGCAGCGTCCTGATAGCGGTGGCTCTCCCCCTGGCGCATCCCCACCAGCACCAGCAGAAAGGCATTGACCAGCAGGAGCAGCAGAATCATGATGTTTTTCACCTTGCCCCAAGCCATATCCGTCCCTCCCCCGCGCCATAACCGGCGCCTTGCTTTCCATTTCCAGCCCTACTGGGCCACCCACAGGGGCGCGAGCGTCTCCCCCCCCTGATCCCGGTACTGCACCACCAGTTCCCGGCTCTGCTGGGTCAGGGCAGGCAGCAGCGCCGCCGCCCGCTCCACAGGCAGCAGGAGCGCCTGTTCCCCCGTGGCGGTGTAGCTGCGCAGGCGCAGGGTGAACTGAGTCACATAGTCCTCCCGGATCAGGAACTGGGCCGCCCAGCCCTCGTCGTGGAGCCACACCGGGCTGCCGTTGATCTGGTAGCCGAACTGGATCAGCCAGCCCTCCCCCGTCTCCCGGGCGGAGATGAGGTGGAGCCTGGCCTCGCCGCAGTAGGCCCCCAGGGTGGCCTGGGCCATCTGGCGCACCGTCTCGATCCGTTCAGCCAAAGTGGGCTGCTCCCCGCTGTGAGCCACATGGTACTTCCCCTCCTGACCCGCCCGATAGAGCACTGTGCCGTCCTCCTGCACCTCCAGCCGGCTCTCCCCCTCCAGGAAGGCTTGGCCGCCGCTGATGGCGGTGTGGTTCTGCCCGCTGAAGGACAGCGCCTCCAGCAGCCGCGGCAGCTCCCCGCTGGTGGCCAGAGGGTTGGCCGCACGGTACACCGCCCCTCCCGTGTGCTCGGTGAGCAAGGTGTAAGGGTCCAGCAGCTGGGCCAGCTGCTCGGACTCAAAGGCAAAGCGGGCCTCGTTCTCCTGCACCCCCTCCACCACCGGCTCTAGGTGCAGGGAGGCGGACAGCTGGGTCAAGCACCGGAAGAACCCCCCCGATGACTCCTGGTAGCTCAGGTACACCCGGTTGTCCTCCCCCTGGACCAGCGCGATCCTTCGGGCCGCGCCGGGCAGGGCGCACTGTCCCTCATCCTGCAGCCAGCCGCCCAGGGCGGACAGAGGGATCTGGCCGGAAAAATCGAAGTAGATCCCCACCTGCTGTAAGTCATCCTGCCAATGCTGCCAGCTTATCTCCTCGGGCTGTCCCGCGGAATTGAGCGCCTCCCCCAGAAGGGGGCCGGTCTGGGCGAACAGCCGATCCACCTCCACCTGGTCATACTGTACCCCATAGCGGCCCTGTCCGGTGTTGACCGCCATCCGGGAGGGGTAGGCCGCTGCCGTCAGGGTTACGTCCCCACGCTCCTCCCACACCCTGGCGCTGCTCTGGGCCAGCAGGCCGCTATCCTGGACCAGGGGGGTCATGGTCAACAGGTAGAGCGCGGACAGGCTCAGGGCCACAATGGCCGCGTCCTTACCCCACTCCAGCCACCGCCGCCTATCCCCCATGGCTGTCCCCCTCCTTCCGGGGGCCGTCCACAGGCAGCTCCAGCCGGATGGTCAATCCCGGCCCTTTCTTGTCCACCAGGTACAGGGCTCCCTCATGCAGCTGGGCGATCTCCTTGGCGATGGACAGCCCCAGCCCCGTCCCTCCCGACTGGCGGGAGCGGGCCTTGTCCACCCGGTAAAATCGCTCGAAGATCCGCTCCCGGTCAGCGGGCGGGATGCCGATCCCGTTGTCATCCACCTCCATCCACACCCGCCCTTCCCGGACGCCGGCGGACAGGGTGATGGTCCCCCCATCTGGGGTGTACTTGATGGCGTTGGAGACGATATTCATCATCACCTGCATCACCCGCTCCTGGTCAGCCAACACTTCGGGCAGTTTGTCCGGCAGCTCCAGGCGGACGGTGTGGGCGTGCTTCTGCGCGTCCAGGATCACCGCCTGGTAGGTGTCCTGTACCGCCTTGGCAAAGGGGAAGCGGGCCAGGTGCAGCTCGCTGCGCCCGGAGTCAAACCGGGACAGGGTGAGCAGGTCCTGGACGATGTGGGTCATCCGATCCGTCTCGTTGAGGATCACCGCCAGGAAGTTTTTCGCCGTCTCCGCCGGCATATCCTCCAACCCCTCCTCCAGGGTTTCGGCATAGCTGCGGATGTTGGTCAGCGGGGTGCGCAGCTCATGGGAGACGTTGGCCACAAAATCCTTGCGGGTCTGCTCGGCGGCCCGCTGCTCGGTGACGTCGTGGATGAGCACCAGCACCCCCCCCTGATCCCCCCGGGCGAAGGGTGCCATCAGCAGCTCCAAGCAGCGTCCGGCCACCGCCCGCTCTGCGGACAGGTGCCCATCCACCTGCTCCACTTCTTCCAGGGGGAACAGATCGCCAAATAGCTGCCCATAGCTGTCCTGCTGGGTAAAGGTCCGCCGGAGCATCCGGCTGGCAGCCGGATTGGCGTGGATGACCTTGCCCTCCCGGTCGAAGGCCACCACCCCGTCGGCCATATGTAGGAAGAGGGTGTCCAGCTTGTTGCGCTCGTTGCGCACGGCGGCGATGGTGTTCTGGAGTTGTCCGGCCATGGAGTTGAAGCTCTCGGTAAGCTGCCCGATCTCGTCTCGGGAGGTCACCTCCAACTTTTTGGAAAAGTCGCCGGCGGCCACCTCCTGCAGCCCATCGGTCAGCCTCTGCAGGGGGGTAACCATGGTCTTGGACAGCAGGAAGGAGAGCAGGATGGAGATGACCAGCCCCAGGGCCAGCGCCTCCAGGATGAGGGGAAACATCTCCCCGTTTAGGCTGCGCACCGTCTCCCGGTTGTCCAGGATGTAGATCACATAGGGCTGTTCCCCCCGGCGGATGGGCACGGCTGCGTCCATATAGCTTGCGGCCGCGTCGCTCTCCAGCCCCACCTCTCCCAGCAAAGCGGCGGAGATATTGGGCGTGATCTGCAAGCCCCCCTCCGGCTCCTGGGCGGAGCCGGCCAGGAAGCGGCCGGTCACCCCGTCCAGCACATAGTAGTTCCGGTTGCGCCCGTCCACGCCCAGCACGCCCACATAGGCGGCCAGCACCTCATCCAGCATGGCCGCGCCGTCTGTCTCGCCCTGGGTGGGAATCTGCAGGTCCTGGAGAAAGTCGACGTTGTCCTCCCCGAAGGCGGAGGCAATCTGGCCGTAGAAATCGTTGATATAGTAGCCAGTCACCGAGTTCATCAGAAAAGCTCCCACCACTGTCATCAGAGACACGATGAGCAGCACCATGATGAGCACCAGCTTTAGATGCAGGCTGCGGCGCATGGGCCACCTCCTCTTTCTTCCGTTCCCCCCAGGGACAAAATCCGGCTCAGGATTCTCTCATAGGCCCGCCGTCCGGGCCCAGCTTCCAATCCTGATGCTCCGCCGCCAGCTTCCCTCAAGCCCCAAACGCGTATCCCAACCCTCGCCGAGTCAGGATGAATTTCGGATCGGCGGGATCCCTCCCCATGGACAACGTCCATGGGGGCCCCTTTTTCTCCCTGCTCGGGGCAAATGAATTGCCCCTGCGCCCAGCGCCTATGGCGCTGACGGCGGCACCCGCCGCCGTCCGGCTTCGCCGTCTGGACGATCCCGACCGATACCTGCTTTCACTACGCCCCAAATGCGTATCCCAACCCTCGCCGAGTCAGGATGAATTTCGGATCGGCGGGATCGTCCTCAATCTTCTCCCTCAGACGGCGCACCGCCACATCCACCGCCCGCACATCGCCCACATACCCCTCGTAGTTCCACACCTGCTCCATCAGCGCCTCCCGGGAGAGCACCTGCCCCCGGTGGGCAGCCAGGGTGCGCACCAGTTCATACTCCCGCTGGGACAGCTCCAGGGGGCTGCCGTCCTTGCTGACGGTCATGGCCTGCTCGTCCACTGTGATGCGCCCCAGCTCCAACCGGTGGGCAGCAGGGGCGTGGGCCATGCCGCTGCGCCGGATGTTGGCCTTCACCCGGGCCAACAGCTCCCGCATGGAGAAAGGCTTGGTGATGTAGTCGTCCGCCCCCAGCTCCAGCCCCAGCACCTTGTCCGTCTCCTCCTCCCGGGCGGTGAGCATGATCACAGGGGTAGCCCGTCCCTCTGCCCGCAGCCGGCGGCACACCTCAAAACCGTCCAGCTTGGGCAGCATCAAGTCCAGCAGCACCAGGTCCGGATCCCGCTCCAGGGCCAATTGCAACCCCGCCGCCCCGTCCCGGGCCTCCAGCGTCTCATACCCCTCCCGGCGCAGGTTGAACACCAGGATGTCCACGATGTTCCCCTCGTCCTCCACCACCAAAATACGCTTATCCATCTTCCTCACGCTCCAGCACCCGGCAGGCCCGCAGAATGGCCGCCACCGTTTTGCAGTCCTCCAGGCGGCCGTCCCCCGCCATATCCACCGCCTGTTCCAGCGGCAGCTTGACCACTTCTAAAAACTCGTCCTCATCGGGGTGGCTCTGCCCCAGCTCCAGCCCCCGGGCCAGGTAGACATACTGGCGCTCGTCGCAAAAGCCGGGGGTGGGCAGCAACTGCCCCATTTCCGTCCACCGCCCGGCCCGGGCCCCAACCTCTTCCTCCAGCTCCCGCTTGGCGGCGCTCAGAGGCGGTTCCCCGGGCTCCAGCTTGCCCGCAGGCACCTCCAGCAAAGCCTTGCCATAGGGGTAGCGGTACTGGCGCACCAGGTAGACGTTCCCCTGGCCGTCCACCGGCACCACCACCACTGCTCCCGGATGCCGGACCACCTCCCGCCAGGCTGGGGCGCCATTTGCCAGCTCCACCGTGTCGTAGTATACCTTCAGCAGCTTCCCGTCGTAGACCAGCCGGCTGCTCCGGGTCCGCTCCGTCAGTTCCATGGTGGGATCCACCTCCATGCGGTATTTTTTCCAGTATACCACACCATCTGGAAAATAGAAAGACGGGAATTGCCTGCCCTCCCAGCTTCTTCAGAAAATGGGAATTGTCATTCCTTTGCTGGAGGGTTATAATGGGAAAAATGCTGCCACGAGGTGACCTGGAATGAACTTCAAGCATATGCTGGCCGCCCTGCAGGGCATCACCGCCTACCAAGACCTGCTGGAGCAGCCGGTGCTCTCCCGGGCTTTGCGCCTGGCCGCCTGCGCCGCCCACGGGGACGGGCTGGGCGGGCTGGAGGCCTACACCAGCCTGTTCTATCAGCTGCGGCAGGCCGGCCACGAGGGGCTGGGCAGCTGGCTGGCCCAGGCCCTGCGCTGGTCGGAGGGACCCTATCCCCTCCTGTGCCAGGCCGGCGGGCGGGACCCTGCCCTGGAGCAGGCCGCCCGGATGGACGTCTCCGCCTTTGCCCTGCTGGCCAGCGTGGACTGTGACAAGTGGCTGGCCAGGCTGGCCCAGCTGCTTGGCAGCGACTACCAGGGAGTGCTCACCGGTCTGCCCCGCTGGCACGCCGGGGTGCCCTTTTCTTTCGAAGCCCTCACCCAGGCCTATCGCCAGGAGGGAGCCGGCCTGTTGGCCCGGTACCGGGCCTTCTGCTGGCAGGGGGGTGAGCTCATCCCGGTGTCCCATCCGGACTGCCCCAGCCAGGACGAACTGCTGGGCTATCACCACCAGCGGGAGCTGGTGGCGCGCAACACCCAGGCCCTGCTGGCCGGCAAGGCGGTGAACGACGTGCTGCTCTATGGAGAGAGCGGCACCGGCAAGTCCGCCACGGTGAAGAGCCTGCTCACCCTGCCCGGTTCGGAGCAGCTGCGCCTCATCCAGGCCGACAAGCAGGAGTTGGACGGGCTGCCCGCGCTGATCCGCACCCTGGAAGGCCGGCGGCAGAAGTTCATCCTGTTCATTGACGACCTGGCCTTTGACCAGGACTCCATGGCCTACTCCGTGCTCAAGACCATCCTGGAGGGCGGGGTGGCCCGCCGGCCGGACAACGTGGCCATCTACGCCACCTCCAACCGCCGTCACCTGGTACGCCAGAGCCTGGCCCAGCGGGCCGGGGACGAGGTGGACCGGGCAGAGGCCATCCGGGAGACCACCTCCCTGGCCGACCGATTTGGCCTGCGGGTGCTGTTCCAGGGTCTGGATAAAGGGGCATACCTGGCCCTGGTGGAGGAGCTTGCCGCCCGGCATCAGGTGGGCCTGCCCACCGAGGAACTGCACCGGCAGGCCATCGCCTGGGAGCGGCTTCACGGCGGGCAGACCCCCCGCTCCGCCCTGCAGTTTGTGCGCTCCCTTACATGAGACGGCAGAAAGGCCGCCGCCCAACTGGGCGGCGGCCTTTCGATCCCCCGGAGCCGGGGCCATGGTGTCTGACTCCATCAAGCTCCCGGTCATTTCCCGCCTAACGCCCCTCCCCGATGGCCTGGCGGATATCCGCCTCCGCCGCCGTCAGCTCCCGCTCCAGCTCTCCCGCGGAGATGCGCGTGGCCCCGTGCCCCAGGATGATCAGCTGCTCCAACCCGTCCGACGTGGCCACCCGCACCCGGTGCTTCCCCTTGAGCTCATAGGTGGTCTTTTCAATATACATATCGGCGGTCTCCGCCTCCTGAGTGTACACCACCCACACATCCCCCTCCCGCTCCACCGAGCCCGCGCCCCCCTTCACCTTGTAGGCATCGAACACCACGATGACCCGGCACTTCTTCCATCCCTGGTAGTTGCGCAGCCGGTGCACCAGCCGTTGTCTCGCCCCCTCCAGATCATCCTGGGCCAGCCGGCGCAGCTCATCCCAGGCGTGGATGACGTTGTATCCGTCCACCAGCAGATAGTCCTCTCCCAGCGGGATCTGAAGCCCCTTCCAGGGGCGCTCCCGCCGCTGCGGCGCCTTTGGGGCAGGGCGGAAAGCCCGGGGTCTCACCGGGCCGTAGGTACGCTCGAAGATGGCCTGTAGCTCCTGCTCCAGCGCCGCCCGGTCGGCATAGCCCATGGGGGCGGGGGTTGGGGCGGCCCGCTCCTGTAAGGGTTCCTCCCCCGGTGGCCGCCAGCCGCTGTCCACGTGCATATGCTCCCGCACCTGGTCCCACTTCACCACCACCCCGGATCCGTGGTCGCAGAACACCGAGTCGGCGGGGTTGTCCACATCCCGCTCCGGCTGGTAGCCAACACGCTCTATGACCTGCTGGGCATTGTGGCAGGGGCGGTAGCCCTCCACCCGGCAGCTCAGTCGGCCCCGTCCCTGGCTGTAAGCGGCCAGCTGGCTCCAGTACCCCTCCAGCTCGGACACCGGCGCCGCCCCGGTGAGCACACAGCGCTCCCCCGCCGTCTCAGGCGGGTCCACCTGCCCGCCCATGCGCTGCAAATCGGTCATGGCCCGGCCCACGCACCCCTGGGGCGCCTCCAGGCGAAAGGAGTACCAGGGCTCCAGCAGCACGCTTTGCGCCCCCATCAATCCCTGGCGCACCGCCCGGTAGGTGGCCTGGCGGAAATCGCCCCCCTCGGTGTGCTTGGTGTGGGCACGGCCGGTGAGCAGGGTGATCTTCACATCGGTGAGGGGCGCGCCGGTGAGCACCCCCAGGTGGGTCTTTTCCGCCAAGTGGGTGAGAATGAGCCGCTGCCAGCTGCCTGCCAACGCGTCCTCGGGACAGGCGGTATCCAGCACGATGCCGCCGTCCCGCTCCAGCGGTTCCAGCAGCAGGTGCACCTCGGCATAGTGGCGCAGAGGCTCGAAGTGGCCCACCCCCTCCACCGGGGCGGCGATGGTCTCCCGATAGACGATGGCCCCCGGACCGAAGGCCGTCTCCACCCCGAACCGCCGCTCCAACAGCCGGGCCAATATCTCTCTGTGCACCTCCCCCATCAGGTGCACCTGGGCCGCCCCCGCCCTCTCGTCCCACTCCACCCGCAGCTGGGGATCCTCCTCTTCCAGCTGTCGTAGGTATCCCAGCAGAGTGTGCCCATCGCATCCGTCGGGGGGCAGCACCTGGTAGCGCAGCACCGGCTCCAGCTCGGGCCCCAGCCAGCTGCGCTCCACTCCCAGGCCCTGTCCCACCCGGGTCTGGGTCAGACCCGTGGCGGCGCACACCGTGCCGGCGGGGGCCTCATCCAATGGGCTAAACCGGGCCCCGGAGTACAGGCGCAGCTGGCTGACCTTCTCCTCCCGACCCCCGCATCCCACCGTGTCCCGCACCCGCAGGGAGCCCCCCGTCACCTTCAGCCAGGTCAGCCGCTCTCCCCGCTCGTCCCGACTGATCTTGAACACCCGGGCGGCAAACGCCTCCCCCCAGTCCGGTTCCAGGGTGTACCGCTCCAGTCCATCCAACAGCTGCTCCACCCCGTCCAAGCGCAGGGCGGAGCCGAAGTAGCAGGGGAAGAGTTCCCGCCTAGCGATCAGCCCGGCCAGCTCCTGCTCCGACGGCTCCTCCCCCTCCAGGTAGCGCTCCAGCAGCCCCTCGTCACACAAGGCCGCCTGCTCCAGCAGGGCCTGGCGGGGCCCGGAGCAGTCCACGCACCCCTCTCCCAGCCGTTGGCGCAGCTGCTCCAGCAGGGCCGCCCGGTCCGCCCCCGGCTGATCCATCTTGTTGAGAAACAGAAAGGTGGGCACGCCGTGGCTCTCCAGCAGCCGCCACAGGGTTTCGGTGTGCCCCTGCACCCCGTCTGGGCCGCTGATCAGCAGAATGGCATAGTCCAGCACCTGCACCGTCCGCTCCATCTCGGCGGCAAAGTCCACATGCCCCGGGGTGTCCAGCAGGGTCAGCTCCAGCTCCCCCCGGCGCAGTACCGCCTGCTTGGAAAAGATGGTGATGCCCCGCTCCCGCTCCAGCCCGTCGGTGTCCAGGAACGCGTCCTGATGGTCTACCCGGCCCAGCTTCCGCAGGGTCCCGGCGCGGTAGAGCATGGCCTCGCTCAGGGTGGTCTTGCCCGCGTCCACATGGGCCAGGATGCCAATGGTCAGCCGCTTCATCGTCCGGGCCGGCCTCCTTTGTCACGCAGTTTGCCTTTTATTGTATCACACCAAAGGCTTCAGGACAAGGCAAGACCCCGCCCCCGCAGTGGGGGCGGGGCCCATCGTTTCAGACAGGATTTAGATATCCAGTTCTTCAATCGTGGATGCAATCCGGCAGGCGGCGACCCCTTTCAGGTCGGCCTTCCCGCTGGTAAAATTGGCATAGTAGGTGGCAGCAGGGAACCGATTTGTGCTGTATACACTGATTGCCGTGCCAGCCGGGATGGAAAGGTTGCTTCCAGAGACAACCGCGCCAAACGGCGAGTCCTTCGTTATGGTAAATCGGATGCTGCTCTCTCCCTGGTTGCTGATCCAGACTTTCACATAAGGGATTGCCGCTGTCATCCGAAACGATTCACTTGTGGAGCTTCCCCACAGATTCCGTGTCCAGAGCTTGAGGCTGGCCCTACTTTGGTTTGCGGATTGGGCCTGGTTCACCTCCTCTTGCGAGACAATTTCAAAGATCAGGTCCCCGGAGACAAAGCGCTCTCCAATCTCTCCATCCAGAACAAATTCCTCAAAAGCGGTCTCATTCTCCTGCCCAAGCGAGGACTGCTCTACAAAGCTTACCTCTCTCCCATTCCCCAGGATGATTTCAACCCGTGGAGTTTCATCGGTCTCTCCCACCCCGGGGGCCGCAGCCTGCTCCACCGGGACAGTGGCAAAGGCGGTGGCCGTACCCGCCACCAGCACCAGGGCCAGGATCATTGCTGCAACAGATGTTTTCTTGTATTTCATAATCGCTTCAATCCTTTCTTTCATGATGTGTTTCCCAAAGTGATTGTAGAACGAAGCGGAGCCAGCTCTGCTCTCCTCCATCTGGAGCAGGGCCCGGGCGTAGCCCCCCCGCCGTTCCCTGCCCAGGATGCGCAGCACCTGCTGATCGCAGGATAGCTCCACATCCCGGTTGGCCAGCACGAACAGGACCCAGGCCAGGGGGTTGAACCAATGCACGCACACCGCGGCGGCGAACAGCAGCTTGGCCGCCCCGTCAAAGCGCCGGATATGGACCCACTCATGGGTGAGCACATCGTCCAGCAACCCCGTCTCCCCACAGGCTAACCCTTGGGGCAGCAGGATCATCGGGCGCAGGACGCCGCAGGTCAGCGGCCCCTCGATCCACGGCGCGGCACGCACCTCCACCCTTCGGCGCAGCCGGTGGCCGTCCAGCCAGGCCCGGACGGCAGGGGCGTCCTCCTCCGGACAGGCGCGAAACAGCCGCATCCCCCGCCAGTAAGCCAGCAGGAAGTAGAGGGCCAGCACCACAGCGCCCGCCATCCAGATCGTCCGCAGCGGGTCGATCCGCCACCCGCCCCCCAGGGCGGGCGCATCGGAATAGCCGGTCGGCCCCTCACTGTCCGGAGCTGCCATGCTGTCCGGCGCCTGCTCCACCTCAAGCCCCTCCTCCCAAGCCAGCAGGTCGGGCCGGGTCTGGGCCGTGCTGGCCCCACCTCCGGCCCCCACCGCCGCAGGCTGGGGCGCTGGGAGGACGGGCAGGGGTATGGCCAACGGCAGCAGTAGCCGCAGGGCGGCCAGGATCCACAGCACCTGGAACGCCAGCCGGGGCAGGCGGCGGGCGGTCAACGCCCGAACCACGAGGATGACCAGCACCATCCCACTGCCCGCCAAGCTCATCTGCAGCAGGCTCATATCCCCTCTTCCACCTCCAGCTGGTCCACCATCCGGCGCAGGGCCTCCACCTGCTCCTGGGGCAGCTTCCTGCCCCCCAGCAGGGCGGCGAACAGCTTGTCGGGCGCGCCGCCAAACAGCTTGCCTACCAGCGCATCCGCCTCCGCCCGCTGCACATCCTGCTTGCTCACCAGGGCGTGGCACAGGAAGTGGGGTTCCAGGCGCTGGATCGCCCCCTTGTCCACGCACTTCTTAATCACGGTGTAGGTGGTGTTCACATTCCAACCGATCTCCCGCTTGAGCATCTCGGAGATCTGCTTGGCCGTCTGGTCACCTCCCCTCCACAGCACGTCCATGACCTTCAGCTCTGAGTCAAAGAGCTTACCTGTCATCCCATCACACCCTTTCTCTAAACTACTGCAATAGTTTGTGCCGCTATACTATCACAATAGTTTTCCTCTGTCAACCCTTTTCCCCTTCTGGACAACAAAAAGCCAGGGGGGTGAAACGCCTGGCGTCCCGCCCTCCTGGCCTCTATTCCCTACCCACGGCGCTATGCCGGGCTACATCTGTTGGATGATCCACAGAATAATCCCATACACCACACTAGCCGACACCCCGTAAGCCAGCACCGGACCGGCGACGGTGAAGAGCTTGGCTCCAGTGCCGGTGACAAACCCCTCGTGCTTGAACTCCAGAGCAGGGGACACCATGGCGTTGGCAAAGCCGGTGATGGGCACCAGCGTCCCCGCCCCCGCCCGGCTGGCGATGTCGTCAAACACCCCCAGGCCGGTAAGCAGGGCAGCCAGAAACACCAGGGTGATGGACACCCAAGCCCCGGCGTCCTCCTGCGTCATGCCCAGGTACTGGTACAGGTTAGACAGCCCCTGTCCCCCCGCGCAGATGCCGCCCCCTACGCAGAAGGCCCACACCATATCCCGCCACAGCGGGGAGGGGTCGGCCAGTTCACTGACATATTTCTGATATTCCTGATTGCTCATATCCACGATCGCTTCACCTCTCGGTTATCCTGTCCGAGCTGGCAAAAAATATGCGCCGGATGCCTTGGCATCCGGCGCGTCGCGACCTGGTGTGCTCCCTCATCCTCACCTGGTGGGCGCCGGGCTGTCTCCCTCATCAGGCTGCTCAGGAAGCCCGCCCTCCCGGATCTTCTCCAGCGTGCTGGCCAGGGTGGCCGTCTCCTGCAACTCCAGCAGCTCCCCGATCAGGCGGTTGGACAGTAGGAACCCCTCCGGAGTGAGGTGCCACCGCCGGCCCGTCCGGGCCGCCCAGCCCCGCTGCTCGTACTGGAACAGCCTGGTCTCGATGGGGTCAAAGTTCATATAGTACTCCCGGCGGTACTCCCACTCCTCAATGCCGTGGACGGTGCGCAGGCGCAGCATCAGGTACTCGCCCCCCCGCTCCCGGGCCGGCACCCGCTCAGACTCGGCCAGCACCTCGCCCCCCTCCAGCATCCCCTGGATATAGCCCTCCAGATCCCGGATGTAGGCGTAGCGGCAGCCGCCAAAGTCGGAGTGGGCGGCCACCCCCAGCCCCAGGTAGGGCTGTCCCATCCAGTACTTCAGGTTGTGCCGGGACTGGAAACCCGGCTTGGCGAAGTTGGAGATCTCATACTGGTCGTATCCCGCCTGGGCCAGGCGTTGCACCGTCCACAGATAGCGCTCGGCCTGGGCGTCGTCGTCGGGCAGCTGTTCCCCCTGGGCTACCCGGTTTGCCAGGGGGGTGCCCGCCTCCACCGTCAGCCCGTAGCAGGACAGGTGCTCAGGCTGCAGTGCTATGGCCCGCTCCACCGTCTCCCGCCAGCTCTCCTCCGTCTGGCCGGGCAGGCCGTAGATCAGGTCCAGGTTCAGGTTGTGGATCCTGGCCTGGCGCACGATGCCCACCCCGTCGGCCACCTGCTGGAAGTCGTGGGGCCGGTGGACCCGGCGCAGCTCCTCGTCACAGGCCGACTGCATCCCCATGGAGATCCGGTTTACCCCCAGCCGATGCAGGTGGCGCAGCAGCTTCAGGTCCACGCTGTCTGGGTTGACCTCCAGGGTGACCTCCACTCCCTTTGCCACGTGAAAGCGCTTGCGCACGGCGGTGAGCAGCTCGGCCAGCCGCCGCTGGCCATACCAGCTGGGGGTGCCGCCGCCGATGTAGATGCTGTTGACCTCGCTCTTTTTGGCCAGCAAGGCACACTCGTCGATGTTGCGCAGCAACGCCCGCTGGTAGTCGTCCATCCGATCGTCCTGACCAGCCAGGGAATAGAAGTCACAGTAGTCACACTTGCTCCGGCAGAACGGAATGTGCAGATATAGGCCCAAACTCTCCCCCATGGTGTCCCTCCCATCGCCCGGCTCGGACCATCCCCGCCCCTGAAGGGCGAGCATCCGGCCACTTCCCGGTTAGTATACCTCATTTCGCCCGGTTTTTCAATCCTTCCTTCCCCTTCGCCCTCTTAATCTAATTTTAATAATTATATTTCGTGGTTTTTCTCTTGATATGCTGCCCATCCTATGCTATACTATGCCCACCAAAATCGGAAAGGAAGGTGCCAGCCGTGGAACAGATCCTCCCCTCTTCCCTTGACGGCGTGCCCGCGCCCCGCCGGCGGGGCCGTCCCCAGGAGCGGGGGCGCAGCCCCTATGACGGTTTACGTCCCTGGTCGGCCATCACCCACGGCGTGGGGGCGGCGCTGTCGGTGCTGGCCACGGCGCTGTTGGTGGTAAAGACTGCCATTACGGGCGGGGATGTGTGGAAGCTGGTCTCCTTCTCCATCTATGGGCTCAGCATGGCCGCGCTGTACACCGCTTCCACCCTGTACCACTGCGTCAACACCTCGGTGCGGGGGCGGGTTGCCCTGCGGAAATATGACCACAGCGCCATCTACTTCCTCATCGCCGGCACCTATACCCCCGTGTGCCTGGTGGCCCTGCGGGGGCCCTGGGGCTGGTCCCTGTTCGGGGTCATCTGGGCCCTGGCCATCGCGGGGCTGGTGATGAGCCTGACCTGGATCAACTGCCCCCGAGTGGTGACCTCCACGGTGTATATCGCCATGGGCTGGATTGCCCTCATCGCCATCTATCCCCTGGCCATGACCCTGGGAGCACAAGGCGTCCTGTGGCTGCTGCTGGGCGGGGTGCTGTACACCGTCGGTGGGGTGCTGTACGCCCTGAAATGGCCAGGGCGGAACAACCCCCGGTTTGGCTGCCACGAGGTGTTCCACCTGTTCATCCTGCTGGGTTCCATTGCCCACTTCCTCATGGTCTATCAAGTGCTGCTGCCCCTGTGATCAGCGCCCTCGCCCCGCTGGGTGAGGGCGCTTTCCCTATGCCCCCAGACCCGGGCCAGCGCAGCGGCAGCCCCGGCCAACTCGTCCTGACTCAGCCCCGCAAAGCCCAGCACCACGGTGGAAGGGTTTGGGACAGCCTGGTGGCAGTACCGGCTGAGGGGGTGCACCCGCACCGAGGCCGACGCCGCCCGGGCCACCAGCTCCCCCTCTGAAAGGCGGGGCAGGGTGAGCAGAAAATGCAGCCCCGCCTCCTGGCCGGCCAGCCGGACGCCGTGGATAGACTCCAGGGCTTGGGTGAAGACGGCGCACTTGCGCCGGTACAGGTTGCCCACCCGGCGCAAGTGCCGTCCGTACAGACCCTGGACTAAGAAGCGGCGCAGCGCCTCCTGCTCAAAGCGGGAGACGGTGCAGCCGGTGTGGGAGAACATCTGCCGGTGGCGCGCCAGCAGGGCGGGAGGCAGGATGAGGTAAGCCACCCGGATGGAGGGGGCGATGGAGCGGGAGAAGGTGCCCAGGTAGACCACCCGCCCCACCCGGTCCATCCCCTGCATGGCGGGGATCGGCCGAGTGGCGTAGCGAAACTCGCTGTCGTAGTCGTCTTCAATGAGGTAGCGGTCCGGCCTGTCATAGGCCCAGCGCAGCAGCCGGGTGCGCCGGGCCGCCGGCATGGTCACCCCAGTGGGGAACTGGTGGGAAGGGGTCACATAGGCCAGTCTGGCCCCGCTTTGGGCCAGGGCCTCCGGATCCATCCCCCCGCCGTCCACCGGAATGGGGACGGCCTGCCTGCCGTTGCGCTCCACCACGGCGTAGCCCGCAGGGTAGCCCGGATCCTCCAGGGCCACGCGGCCATGTTCGGGCAACAGCTGCAACAGGGTGGACAGCAGGTACTCCACCCCCGCCCCCACCACCACCTGCTCCGGCCCGCAGTGCACCCCCCGGTACTGGGCCAGCAGATCGGCCAGGGCACACCGCAGGGGCAGGTCCCCTTGGGGGTGGCCCCGCTGGAGCAGTTCCGGGTTTTGGTACACCGCCTCCTTGGTGATCCGGGCCCAGGAGGAAAAGGGAAACAGGGAGGTGTCCACCGCCGAGGTGGAGCAATCGTACCGCCAGCGGGGGGGCTCCGGAGCGGGGGGCGTCACGTCCACCGCGGGGCGGGGGGTGAGGGGAAGCAGGTCTGCCACCACATAGCCGCTGCGGGGTCGGGCAATGAGGTAGCCCTCGGCTGTGAGCAGGCTGTAAGCGGTCTCCACTGTACTCATGCTCACCCCCAGAAGGGCACACAGCTGCCGTTTGGAGGGCAGGCGCGCTCCGGGGGCGGGCCTGCCCTGGCGGATCTCCTCCACCAGGTGGCGGTAGAGCTGCTCATACAGGGGCAGGCCGGGCTGAAAGACCGGCAGAGCGCGAAAGCCTTCCATGTCAACGCCTCCAAACTGACCACATAAAAAATATGAAAACTGGGTCTTTCTATCATGCCAGTTGTGGGTATAATAGCAGGTAACACCCCAGCCGTCAAGCCCGGCGGCCGGGAGGGGAGGCATGATGATGACACACACAAACAACCGCAACCGGGTGCTGAAGCTATGCGCGGCGGCGCTGCTGGCCGCCCTGGTGGCGCTGAGCGCCAAGCTGCAGATCCAGATCCCGGCCGGCCTGGGGGTGGAACGCTTCCACCTGGGCAACGCCTTTTGCGCCCTGTCCGGCATCCTGCTGGGGCCCTGGTGGGGGGGGCTGGCCTCTGGGATTGGCTCCATCGTCTTTGACCTGACCGATCCGATGTATGTGGCGGAAAGCCCCATCACCTTTGTCACCAAGGGTCTGTATGGGGTGATCGCCGGACTGGTGTTCCACAAGCTGTGTAAGGGCAGGAGCAACTACCGCTCAGAGTTGGCGGCCACGCTGTGCGCGGCGGTGGGATACATTGTGCTCTACCTGGCCAAGAACTACTTTTACAACGGCCTACTACTCTCGGGGCTGGACAGCGTGACGGCCTGGGCGGCGGTGGTGCAGAAGGTCCCCTCCTCCCTGTTCAACGGAGCGGTGGCGGTGCTGATCGCCCCCGCCCTGGGGGTGGCCATCCGCCGCGCTCTGCGGGCGGCCCGGCTGGACGGGATGCTGGCATAGCGGGGATAAGGAAAGCCTGGGCGGGCTTTCAACGACTGGAGAGACAAAAACGGCGTGGCGGCTTTTTCCAGACCGCCACGCCGTTTCCCGTCCCGGGCGAGAGGAACCCACTTGCCATTTCCTCTGTGCTTGTGTATAATTTTCAATAAAAGGGTTCTGCGGGATCCTTTTGGCGCAGCAAGACGAAGAGCATCTGATCCACAGCGTTTGGGGGTGGCTTCATGCTGGAATATCTTTGGAAAAAGCAGTTGGGCGCTCAAGACCAAGAAGCCAGGCCGGCCCATGCTCCCCTGTCCGAAGGTGCGGGCAATCAGGCCATGCTATCTATGCTGGGGAGCCAGGGAGGGCGGCGGTCTGCCAAACCCGCGTCTGGAGGCAAACCCCTTGCCGACGCCATGCAGGCAAAGTTTGAGCGGCAGTTTGGGGTCCCGATGGATGATGTGCAGGTATATCGCAACTCCCCGGAACCGGCGAAATTGGGCGCACTGGCCTACACAAAGGGGACCGATGTATTCCTCGCCCCCGGGCAAGAGCAGCATTTGGAGCACGAACTGGGGCACGTGGTGCAGCAGAAGTTTGGCCTGGTCAAGCCCACCGCCATGATTGCCGGCCTCCCAGTCAATCTGGATCTGGGGTTAGAGCAGCGCGCAGATATGCTTTCCATCCAAGGCAGCCAAGCGCCCCAACGGGACAGTGTTATACAGATGAAATTGCCCTATATGTATCATCAGCTGGCCCTGAATTGTGGTTTCAGCGCTTTGGCCAGGGCAATATCAAAACTCATTCCAGAGGACGGAAACGACCTGGCGTCCAGAGAAGACTTGGAAGAACGGCTGTCCAGCCACGCGGTTCAAAGTAATTATTCCGTCATCGGCGAGGCCTTTGACCCTGAAACGATTGTGAGAACTTGTGACGATATTTACGGCATGGAACTTTCCGCCACAATCGTCGACATGGATGAAGAAAACACTTTGCAATCCATTTTGGAGTCCGCTAAGGGCAAAAATCAGGTTGTGCTGCTTCCATATTTTGCAGCCCCCGACGCCTCTACACCCAAAGTGAATACAGCCGGGACCTCAAACGCCCACTGGGCGGCCCTTGACCCTAACGATTTAACCGCAAAGGGAAAGATTTTACTGTATGAGGGGAACAAGCAAGGCGTCGTGAGGACAGACGGCGCCGTAGCCCCAAAGAAGTGGGCAACAAAGGATTTGCAAAAATCCAATGAATCAATCACAGACACCTTTGATTGGGAGCGCTTCATTGATAATCCAAGAGTCTCAAGCGAGGTGAAGAAAAAGAATTTCAATATGTTTTTGGAAACACCCCAAAAGTATTATACCCACAATTACTTTTTGAATTGGCGGATGAAAACCCACGTTAAGCACTCACTTTTATATAAAAAAAGAATGTTGGAGAAAACAGGAAGATTGAACGCTGAGGACTTTAAAGAGAGCGTCAATCTAAAGGGAAAGGCGATTGTTATCTCTTTGAAATCACCGCCATACAATTCATTGGATGATGAAGTTGATTGAGCAAAACCCGAAAGGCGAAGGAACGGTTATCAAGGCGCGGTTCCTCCAGCCCATGGTGTCCCGCCATATGCCCATGAGGCCGTCACGGAGAAAACCGCTTGTTCCGCCTACTGCTTTGGCACGCCTGGGCTTCCCCTGCCTGTGCACGGGCGGGCGGATCCCGTCAAAACGCCCCCACTCTGGATACTCCACAATCCAGGGTGGGGGCTGTTATTTTCCAATCCCCTCAGGCGGTCTGCCGCAGGGCAGGCTTGAGGGCAGGGACGATGGGCAGCACCTTGAGCAGGATGGTGCCCAATACATAGCAGGCGATGGCCTCCCCCACGGCAAAGGTGACGGCGTTCCACCCCAACGCGGCCCAGAAAGCGCCGTTGAGCGCACCCACCTCTGCCCAGGCCCACATGGGGGTCAGGATCACCAGGTTGACCAGGATGGGGGGGATACCAGCTAGGTACCACCGGGGCATCCTCCTGGTGAGCCAGGCAGCGATGGCGGTGGCCAGGGTGCCGAAGATGATGTCCACCGGCCCGTAGGGGGAGAGCAGGTTGGTGATCAGGCAGCCCACCGCCAGGCCGGGCGCGGTGGCGGGAAAGAGGAAGGGCAGCACGGTGAGGGCCTCGGAAAAGCGGCAGTTGATGGGGCCAAAGGCCAGTCCAAAGATGCCGCTGAAGTGGCTCATGGCTACATACAGCGCGGCCACCACTGCGGCCAAGGTCAGGTTGCGGACGGGAAATTTGCGCATAAAAAAACCTCCAATCAATCTTTAGAGTGCCTGCGTGGGGCACAGCGGCGGGCGTTCCTTCCAGGCAGCTTCACGCCTTAGCTGCCTGCGGCTGTCTGCCCGCCGGTTGGACCGGAGTGGAGACCGGTCAGGAGGTATTGTAGCATAGGCAGGACGGCTTGTAAAGGATCCATCGCCGGGAGGGGCGCTGCCCCCCTCCCGGCGATGGGTTCACTTCCTCACATCCAATTTCAACACCATCACCGTCCGGTCATCCCCGGCGCCCGTGCGCGCCCCGCTCTCCTGGAGGATGCGCCCGGCCAGTTCCTGGGGAGACAGCCCGTCAAAGTCGGCCAGATCCCGGCGCAGCCATCCGTCATCCCGCCCGGTGGCCACCCCGTCGCTGACCAGCACCACGCAGTCCCCCGCGTCCAGGGTGAGGGGAAACACATCCGCCCCGTCATGGCTCAGCCCCGCCGGTAGGGAGCTACCCTCCACCCGCTCCACTTCGCCCCCCCGGCGCAGATAGGTAGGGGCCGCCCCCAGCTTGTAGATGGCGCTCTTGCCGCTGAACAGATCCACCTGCAGAAGGTCCACCGTGGTAAACCCCCCCTGCTCCTCGCCCCGCAGGGCCAGGGCCTCCCCCACGGTGCGCAGCGCCCCCTCCGGGCTCAGCCCTGCCCGCAGGAACTTCTCCAGCAGGCGCAGGGCGCAGTCGCTGTCGGCCCGGGCGGCGGCGCCGCTGCCCATCCCATCGCACAGGATCACGTTGAGCCGTCCGCCCTCATCCTTGAACCAGGCCCCTGTGTCCCCGCTCACCGCCTGGCCCGCCCGGTCCGCGCTGGCCACCCCGGCCACAGCCACCAGCGGTTCGCGCTGGCTCAGCCGGGCCTGGTCCCGCTCCCCGCTCTGCTCCGGGCGCAAGGGGCAGCCCAGCAGGTTGGACAGCCGGGCCACCTCCCCACCTTGGGTCAGCCGCTCCACTCCGCTGCCCTCCACCTCCAGGTGCAGGTGGCCATATTCGTCCTCATAGACGGTGCACCGCCCCTCCAGCCCCAAGGAGGCCAGGTACTGCTTGACCAGCCGCTGGCGGCGCACATCCACCGCCGGCTCCCGGGCAGCCTCCATGGCCGCCTGATCCAACACCTGGGCCAGCTGGCCGTATTGGGCGCACACCGCCGCCCGGCTCTCCCGTACCCGGCTGTCGTATCGCCGGCGGTGGAGCAGGGCAGCCAGCTCCCGGTTGGCCTGGGCCAGAAAGGCGTCAAACCGGGCGCATCGGCTGACAAAGTAGGCGGGGAAGTCCTCCCGGACCCCCTCCCCCCGGTCCAGCATGGGGGTCAGCGCGTCAGACAGGGCGGTGCGGGTGGATTGATACTCCTTCTGCCAGCAGCGCTCCCGCTGGCGGCACTTGGCGCACACCTGCTCCGCCGCCCGGTCGAAGATGCGGGCCCTGTCCCCGTCGTTGTCCGCCACCGGAGCCTGAAACGCCCCCCGCAGCCCACCGGCCACCGCCCGGAAGGCGGTGGCCGCCTGGCGCAGGCGGCGCACGGCCAGCTGCCTGGCCCGATCAGGCTCTCCCTCCGGCCGCTCCTGCCGGGCCAGGGCGGACAGCCGGCCCAGCAGCCGGTCTGGCAGCAACAGGAAAACCACCGTGCCACCCACGATCTCATAGATGCGGGCCGCTGCCTGGGATGCCTCTCCCCAGGTCCACAGGGCGGCCACACCCCCCGTCAGCACATAGGCCAGGGCCGCCTGCAGCCGCCCCTGTCCGGAGAAGATGCCGGTGGCCAGGCCGGGCAGGGCATAGAGGATGGTGTGGCCGGTGGGCATCCCGCCGGCCAGGTCCATGGCCAGCCCCGCCGCCACCCCGGCGGCCGCCCCTGTCCCAGCGCCCCCTTTCCAGCCTGCAATGAGCACCACCACCACGCACAACACCCGCCCCAGGGAGTAGTGCTCCAGCACCGTCACCCGGGCCAGGGTCATCAGCAGGGTGGCCCCCAGCACCATCACCCCCACCATCTGCTCCATACTCAGCCGGCCCTTGGGCCGCTGGCCCTCCCACAGCTCGAAGGCCAGCCGGTAGCAGTACACCACACCAGCTGTAAGTAGCACCTCGGCGGCAAAGCCCACTGCGGCCGAACCGTCCCAGCCGATGGCGGACTGGTAGACAAAGCCCACCATCCCGTTCAGGGTGGCGGCGGCTACCGGCATGAACCAGCGTCGGCGATAGATCTGGAACTCGCCCAGGGCCAGCGCTACAGCATATACCATCATGGACGCGGCCAGATAGCGCAGCCCGCCCACAAACCCCCGAAAGGAGAGGTAGCCCAGGGCCGTGCCCAGCAGGGCGGTCAGCCCCTCCGCCCCCGGTCGGCACACCCCCACCAACGCCAGCCCAAACAGGGCATGTCCCCCCTGAAGCTCCGCCCCAGCCAGCACCGCCCCCAGCAGGAAGCGCACCGTGCAGTCGGACAGCCGGGCCGCCAGGGGGACGGGCAGCTTCCACATGGGCTTGTCCCGCCTGCCCCTTCGGGCTCTTTCCTTTTCAGCCATGTATGTTCCCTCCGCTTCGGTTCCGTTTGCGGCCTATTATAACGACCCGGGCAGAAAAAGGCCGTCGGAACCTGTCTTGCCCCGGCGGAAGAAATATGATATGATGGCAACATGAAGCGTCCCGCTCTCCCCGGTGGGATCCCCATGGGATTGGAGCGGGCGAAAAGGGGTTATCGCGTGAAAATTGGAACTGTCAATATCCCCTCCCAGGTGGTGCTTGGTCCCATGGCGGGGGTGACCGACCTGGCCTTCCGCACTGTGTGCCGGGAGCTGTCCGGGTGCTATACCATCACCGAGATGGTCAGCGCTAAGGCCCTGTGCTATGGCGACCGCAAGACCCGCACCCTGTTAAAGCTGGGGGATGGGGAGCACCCGGCGGGGGTGCAGATCTTCGGCTCGGACGAGGCGTGCATGGAACGGGGGGCCGCCCTGGCGCTGGAGCAGTCGGGCGCGGACATCCTGGATGTGAACATGGGCTGCCCGGTGCCCAAAATCGTCCACGCCGGAGACGGCTCGGCCCTGATGCGGGACCCGGACAAGGCCGTGCGGGTCATCCGGGCCGTCATCCGGGGGGCGGCAGGGGTGCCGGTGACGGTGAAGTTCCGCCTGGGCTGGGACAAGGGATCCATCAACTGCGTGGACTTTGCCCTGCGGATGCAGGACGCGGGGGTGGCGGCAGTGGCCGTCCACGGCCGCACCCGGGCCCAGATGTATGCCGGTCCCGCCAACTGGGACTACCTGCGCCAGATCAAGCAAGCGGTGTCCATCCCCGTGATCGCCAACGGCGACGTGTTCCAGGGCCGGGACGCCGTGCGCATCCTGCGCTACACCGGGGCGGACATGGTGATGGTGGCCCGGGGGGCCTTTGGCAACCCCTGGCTGCTGGCCCAATGCGCCGCCGCCTTAGACGGGCGGGACATCCCGCCCCTGCCCCCCCTGGCTGAGCGATGCGATACCGCCGCCCGGCAGTTTGAGCTGGCCATGGCCCAAAAGGGGGAGAAGATCGCCTGCCTGGAGATGCGCAAACACTATGCCTGGTATCTGAAGGGAGTCCCCCACGCCGCCTACTGGAAGGAACAGATCTGCCAGATGCAGACCGCCCAGGACTTCTACACCGTCACCCGGGGCATCCAGCGGGAGCTGTGCTGAGGGGGCGGGCCGATCGTCCGCTGGGCGCAGACTCCTCCATGCAGGAGGAGGAGCAGGCGCTGCTCCAGCGGGCAAAGCAGGGTGACCAGGCCGCCTTTGGCCAGCTGGTAGCCCGGTATGAAAAGCAGGTCTATCACCAGGCGCTGCGCCTGCTGGGGCAGGCAGAGGACGCCGGTGACGTCACCCAGGAGGTGTTTTTCAAGGCATGGCGGGGCCTGCCCTCCTTCCAGGGGGACAGCACCCTGTCCACCTGGCTGTACCGCCTGACGGGCAACGCCGCCATCGACCTGCTGCGCCGGGAGGGCAAGCGCCGGGGAGAGGTCTCCCTGGACGACGAAGCCGGGGGCTGGGACAACCGGCTGGCCAGCCCAGATGATCCTCCGGAGCGGGCCCTGGAGCGAGAGGATCTGAAGCGGGTCGTGGCCTGGGGGCTGTCCCGGCTCTCTGTGGAGCACCGGCAGGTGCTGGTGCTGCGGGAGGTCAATGGCGCCTCCTATGAGCAGATCGGGCAGGTGCTGGGCCTGCCTCCAGGCACGGTGAAATCCCGGGTGGCCCGGGCTCGGCTGGCCTTGGCCCGCCTGCTACGGGAGGCGGGATACGGCCCCTAAACCACCCTGCCCGGCCCCTGGGCCAATCGGACAAAAAACTTTTTTCAGGGGGGAACTTTTTCTTCCCCCCTGCGTCTATTCCTAATAGGAAAGCAAGATCCCAACGGGAAGGGGGCTCGGCCATGGACTGTTCCGATTATCTGGAATTGATAAGCGAGGGGCTGGACGCCCCCCTGACCCCCGCCCGCCAGGCCGAGCTGGAGGCCCATCTGGCCGCCTGCCCCTCCTGCGCCCGCCTGGCCCAGGCTATGGCCCAGCAATCCCGGGCCCTTCGGGAGCTGGACTGCTCTGTCCCCGGCGGACTGCGCCAGGAGATCCTGGCCCATCTGCCCCCCCAGCGGCCGGCCAGGAAGGTCTGGATGCTCCACCATCCCCGCCGGTGGGCCGTGCTGGCCGCCTGTGCGGCGCTGGCCGTCGCCCTGGGGGTAGCCAAGCCCTGGCGGGATTCAGGCGAGGGCGCTGTCCCCGCCCCCGCCAGCGCGGAAGGAGCCAGCCCCTACCGTCTAATCCCTGACGAGCACCTGTTCACCGCAAATCCCAGGATAAACCTCTCCCCTGACCTGGGCCAGCCCAGCCAGGCCGCACCGGCAGCGGACGCCACCCTCACCATCCCCCGCCTGCCCGATGGCTGGGAAGCGGCGGTGGACGGCGCCCTCTCCCATGGGACAGTGCTCACCGGGGAACAGGCCAGCGCCCTCATCGCGCTGCTGAAGGCCCAGGGCATCCCTTACCAACTGGAGGGGGATGAGACCCTCTCCGGCTCCTGTCAGTTGATCTTAGAGGGAGAGGATTGACCTCCCCTCATCCCTACCCCGCCGGGACGATCTGTCCAGGCGGGGATTTTGTTTGCCCAAAGAAATTGGGCAAAATCATCAAATCACCATTGCCAGCTGGCGCTTTTTATTGTATAATTGCCGACAAAGGGTGCCCTCTCCGGGCCTCCGTACCCGGTCAGGGCCGACCGGATCATCGTGAAGGAGTGGAAGCAAACCATGAGCTATTCTGTGCAAAACATCCGAAATGTCTGCCTGCTGGGCCATGGGGGGAGCGGGAAGACCGCCCTGGCGGAAAGCTTGCTGTATCGGACCGGGGCCATCGACCGGATGGGCCGGTCCGCGGACGGCAATACCACCTGCGACTATGATCCTGAAGAGGTCAAGCGCCAGATCTCCATCTCCCTGGCGGTGGCCCCCTTAGAGTACAAGGGGTGCAAGGTCAACGTGCTGGATACGCCGGGCAGCTTTGACTTTTCCGGCGAGGTGATGGAAGCCCTGCGGGCGGCGGACGCGGCCATCATCGTCTGCTCGGCCAAAGACGGGGTGTCGGTAGGCCTGGAGAAGGCCTGGCAGTACTGCCAGGAGCGCAATATGCCCCGCTTTGTCTATATCTCCAAAATCGACGAGGAGCACGCCGACTACAACGCCACCTTTGACGCGCTGCGCGCCCAGTACGGCAACAAGATCGCCCCCGTGGTGGTCCCCATCTGGGACGAGGGCAAGCGGGTTACCGGCCTCATCGACGTGCTCAACAAGCGGGCCTATGAGATCCAAGCGGGCAAGCGGACGGAGATCGACATCCCCGAGGGCAAGGCCGAAGTGGTCACCCAGTTCAACGACGCGCTGAAGGAATCGGTGGCGGAGACCAGCGAGGCGTTCATGGACAAATTCTTCTCCGGTGAGGACTTCACCTACGCCGAGATGATCCAGGGCCTGCGCCAGGGTGTGCGGGAGTTGTCCCTGTTCCCGGTGCTGTGCGGCTCTGCCATCCAGAGCATGGGCTCGGGAATGCTCCTGGATTTCATCGCCGACCTGCTGCCCAACCCCATGGAGGGCAACTACCACAAGGCCACCCGTCAGGATGGAGAGACGGAGGAGTTCGTGGTGTCCTCCGGCGGGGTGCCCACCGCTTTCGTGTTCAAGACAGTGGCCGACCAGTATGGCAAGTACTCCCTGGTCAAGGTGCTCTCCGGCACCCTCACCCCCGATCTCACCCTGGTCAACGCCCGCACTGGGGACAGCGAGAAGCTGGGCCGGCTGTATATCATGCGGGGCAAAAAGGCCGAGGAGGTCAAGGAGCTGGCCTGCGGCGACATCGGGGCCATCGGCAAGCTGGAGCGGGTCAAGACTGGGGACACCCTGTGCGACCCCCGCAAGGTGGTGTCCCTCAAGCAGATCCCCTTTGCCGAACCCAACTACGCCAAGGCCATCGCGCCCAAGGCCCGGGGGCAGGAGGACAAGGTGGCCGCCGGCCTGGCCCGGCTCAACGAGGAGGACCCCAGCTTCACCGTAACCCACAACGCCGAGACCCGGCAGATGGTGGTCACCGCCGCCGGCGACATCCAGATGGACGTACTGGTAGCCAAGCTGAAAAACCGCTTTGGGGTGGACGCGGAGCTGTCCGAGCCCCGGGTCCCCTATCGAGAGAAGATCCGCAAAATCGTGTCCAAGCAGGGCCGGCACAAGAAGCAGACGGGCGGCTCCGGCCAGTTTGGCGACGTGTGGATCCGCTTTGAGCCCAATCCCGACAGCGAAGAGCCCGTCTTTGCCGAGGAGGTCTTTGGCGGCTCGGTGCCCAAGAACTTCTTCCCGGCAGTGGAAAAGGGCATCCGGGAGGCCTGCCTCCACGGGGTGCTGGCCGGCTACCCGGTGGTCAACCTGAAGGCGGTGCTGTACGACGGCAGCTATCATCCGGTAGACTCCTCCGAGATCGCCTTCAAGACCGCCGCCCAGTTGGCCTACAAAGCCGCCCTGCCCGAGGCCAGCCCCGTGCTGCTGGAGCCGGTGGGTGAGCTGAAGGTCACCGTCCCCGATCAGTATATGGGCGACGTGATCGGCGACCTGAACAAGCGCCGGGGCCGGGTGATGGGGATGGAGCCCCTTCCCGACGGCGGGCAGATCATCACCGCCGAAGTGCCCATGGCCGAGATGTCCAGCTATGCCATCGACCTGCGGGCCATGACCCAGTCCCGGGGCAGCTTCACCTTCCACTTTGTCCGCTACGAGGACTGCCCTCCAGGGGCGCAGGAGAAAGCCATCGCCGCGGCCAAAGCCATGCAGGAGGAATAAGCTAAGCCAGACAGAGGAACTGCCGCCCCAGCCGGGGCGGCAGTTCCTCTGTCTCTTCCATAGGTCGCCTGTTGGAAGGCTTAGTTCTTTACCTTGATGGTCATCAGCAGCTCCCCGGCCTTGACGGAAGTGCCCTCTTTGATGAGCACCTGGTCCACGATCCCGTCCATCCGGGCCACCACCGAGGTCTCCATCTTCATGGCCTCGATGACCGCCAATGCCTGGTTCTCCGTCACCACGTCCCCCGGCTTCACGTTCACCTTGGACACCATGCCCGGGATGGAGGAACCCACCTGGCTCTTGTCCTCCGGGTCGGCCAGCACCACATTCTTGCCCTTGACCTGGGCTCGCTTGTCGGGCACAGCCACCTCCCGGCGCATCCCGTTGAGCTCGAAGTTGACGGTGCGGGTGCCGTCCTCGTTCTGGTCACCCAGGCCCAGGTAGCGGATGACCAGGGTCTTGCCATCCTCGATGTTGATCTTGTTGGTCTCGCCCAGAGCCATGCCGTTGAAAAAGACGTGGCTGCCCATGCGCATGATGTAGCCGTACTCCTGGCGGTGGCGGCAGTAGTCCTCATACACCTTGGGAAACAGGCAGTAGGACAGCATCCCCCGCATATTGATGCGCCCCTCGTCCACGAAGCGGAGCATCTCCTGCCGGGTCTGGTCGAAGTCCACGGGGGGTAGCAGCTCACCGGGCCGGCAGGTGATGGGCTGCTCCCCTTTGAGCACCACCTCCTGCAGCCCCTCGGGCTGGAAGCCCCAGGCGGGCTGGCCCATCATGCCCTTGAAGTAGCTGACCACCGAGTCGGGGAAGGCCAGGCTCTTGCCCCGCTCCACGATGTTCTCCGGGGTGAGGTCGTTTTGCACCATGAAGATGGCCAGGTCGCCCACCATCTTGGAGGAGGGCGTCACCTTGACGATGTCGCCCAGCATCTCGTTGACGGTGCGATACATCTCCTTGACTTCCTCAAACCGGTTGCCCAGCCCCAGGGACACCACCTGAGGATACAGGTTGGTGTACTGCCCGCCGGGGATCTCGTAGCGGTAGATATCGGTGGTGGGGCTGCGCAGCCCTTCGTCAAAGCTCTGGTAGCGCAGGCGCACGTCCGCCCAGTAGTTGTCCAGCCGCTGGATCTCCCGCAGATCCAAGCCGGTGTCCCGCTCCTGGCCCTCCAGGGCGGCCACCACCGCCGACAGGGAGGGCTGGCTGGTCAGGGAGGACAGGGAGGCGGTGGCGCAGTCCACGATGTCCACCCCCGCCTCGGCGGCCATCAGGTAGGCGGCCACCTGGTTGGCGGTGGTGTCGTGGGTATGCAGGTGGATGGGCAGGCCCACCTCCTGCTTCAGGGTGGACACCAGCTTCCGGGCCGCGTAGGGCTTGAGCAAGCCGGACATGTCCTTGATGCACAGGGTGTGGGCCCCCCGGTGCTCCAGCTCCTTAGCCATGTCCACATAGTACTTCAGGGTGTACTTGTCCCGCTTGGGATCCAGGATGTCGCCGGTGTAGCACATGGTGGCCTCCAGCAGCTTGTTCTGCTTGAGCACCTCGTCCATGGCCACCTCCATGCCGGGCAGCCAGTTGAGCGAGTCGAACACCCGGAACACGTCGATGCCCGACCGGGCCGCCTCCTTGACAAACTCCCGCACCAGATTGTCCGGGAAGTTGGCGTAGCCCACCATGTTGGACCCCCGCAGCAGCATCTGGAAGGGGATGTTGGGGATCTTCTCCCGGAGCATATCCAGCCGCTCCCAGGGCGACTCGTGGAGGAAGCGGTAGGCGGTGTCAAAAGTGGCTCCGCCCCACATCTCCAGGGAGAAGCAGTCGTTGAGGATCTCCGCCACCCCGTCGGCCCCCTTGACCATATCCCGGGTGCGCATCCGGGTGGACAGCAGGGACTGGTGGGCGTCGCGCATGGTGGTGTCGGTGATGAGCAGCTTCTTCTGCTCCAGCACCCATTGCTTGACCGCCTCGGGCCCCTTGGTGTCCAGCAGCTGCTTGAGCCCGCACAGCGGCCGGTCCCCCTTGGGGGTGGGGAAGCGGGGGGTGTCGTACTGGTGGCGCTCGGTGTCCGGGTTGTCCACCTGGATCTGGGCGATGTACTTGAGCACCTTGGTGGCCCGATCCCGGCTGTTCTCGATGTCGAACAGCTCGGGGGTGTCGTCGATAAACTTGGTGTGGCACTTGCCCGCGTGGAAATCCGGATGGGTCAGAATATTGGTGATGAAGGGGATGTTGGTCTTGACCCCACGCACATGCTCCTCGCTCACGGCCCGGGTCGCCCGGCGGCAGGCCCCCTCAAAGGTGTTGTCCCAGGAGGTGACCTTCACCAGCAGGGAGTCATAGTAGGGGGAGATGACGGTACCCGCCGCGGCGTTGCCCCCGTCCAGACGCACCCCGAAGCCGCCGCCGGAGCGGTAGGCGGTGATCTTGCCGGTGTCGGGGGCGAAGTGGTTGGCCGGATCCTCGGTGGTCACCCGGCACTGGATGGCATAGCCGTTCATGCGCAGGTCCTCCTGCCGAGCCAGGCCGATAGCCGGGTGGGACAGGGGATGTCCCTCGGCGATGAGGATCTGGGCCCGCACCAGGTCCACCCCGGTGACCATCTCGGTGACGGTGTGCTCCACCTGGATGCGGGGGTTCATCTCGATGAAGTAGTGCTGACCGGTCTTTCCATCCACCAGGAATTCCACGGTGCCGGCATTGACATAGTTGACGTGCTTGGCGATCTTCACCGCGTCGGCCCGCAACGCCTCGATGGCGTCCTTGGGCACCGACCAGGCGGGGGCGTACTCCACCACCTTCTGATAGCGCCGCTGGAGGGAGCAGTCCCGCTCTCCCAGGTGCATCACGTTGCCGTGCTCATCGGCCAAGATCTGCACCTCAATGTGCTTGGGCTGTACCAGGAACTTCTCGATGAAGATGTCCTCGTTGCCAAAGGCTTTCCGGGCCTCGTTCTTCACCAGCTGGAACTCCCGGCGCACATCCTCCTCGTTGTCACACCGGCGCATTCCCCGGCCGCCGCCGCCGGCCGCCGCCTTTAGGATGATGGGGAAGCCGTAGCTCACCGCCATCTCCACCGCCTCATCCGCGTCCCGCAGCGGCTGGGTGGAGCCGGGGATGATGGGCACGCCGCAGGCGATGGCCGTAGCCTTGGCCGCCAGCTTGTCCCCCATCTGGGCCAGGATGTGGGAGGGAGGGCCGATGAACTTGATGCCATTCTGCTCACAGGCCTTGGCAAACTCCGCGTTCTCGCTGAGAAAACCGTAGCCGGGGTGGATGGCGTCCACCCCCCGGCGCCGGGCCAGGTCAATGATCCCCGGGATGTCCAGGTAGGCCCCCAGGGGGGACTGGTTCTCCCCGATGAGATAGGCCTCGTCCGCCTTGATGCGGAACATGGAGTTGATGTCCTCATTGGAATACATGGCTACGGTGTGCACTCCCAGGTCGTAGCAGGCGCGGAAAATGCGGATGGCGATCTCGCCGCGGTTTGCCGCCAATACCTTAGAAAACTGTGCTGCGGGCACGAAAACCCCCTCCTTCTATGGTGACGCTGCATGCTGCGTATCATCTGTTTCCATTATAGCGCTGAACCGACTACCACGCAATGCGTGAAATGCAGCCGATGGAAAAAATCAGCGTTACTGCTATGAAAACCGCGCCCGGTGTGTGCGGTTTATGCGAAAAAGACGAAAGTCCGCCAGCGGCGGACAGTCTGTCTCCCCGCCCTCACCCAAACAGCAGGCGCACCGCCCAGCCTGCGGCCAGAAAGCCTACAAGGTCGGCGCACAGGGCGGCGGGGATGGCATAGCGGGTCCGGGCGATCTTAGCCGCGCCAAAGTAGACCGCCACCGTATAGAAGGTGGTCTCGGTGGAGCCCAGCATCACCGCCGCCGTGCGCCCCACCGGGGAATCGGGGCCGTAGGCGGCCATCAGTTCCGCCCCCACCCCCAGGGCGGCCGAGCCGCTCACCGGACGCACCAGCAACAGCCCGACCGTCTCGGGCGGGATGCCCACTGCCGTCAGGGCGGGCTCCAGCACCTCCCCCAGCAGCTCCAGGGCCCCGGAGGCCCGGAGCATATACACTGCCGTGAGCAGGCAGATCAGGGCCGGGGCGATGCCCACGCACACCTTCAGCCCCTCCCCTGCTCCGTCGGTCAGGGCGCCCCACAGATCCACCTTCCGGGCCAGCCCCCAAAGGGACACGCCCAGCATCAGCCCTGGGACCACCATGGCCATGGCCAGCTCCATCCCCCTCACCTCCACACGCGGGCCAGCAGCTTGGCTGCCAGGATACCAGCCGTCACCGACAGCGCCGAGGTCAGCCATACCGCCGGCAGGATATCAAAGGGAGTCTGACAGCCAGCCGCCGCGCGCAGGCTGGCCACCGTTGCGGGGATGAGCTGGATGGAGGCGGTGTTGCACACCACCAGCATACAAAGGCTGTCCGAGGCAACCCCCGGCGAGCGCCGGGCCATGCGCCGGGCCGCCTCCAGCCCCAGGGGGGTGGCTGCATTCCCTAAGCCCAGCAGGTTGGCCGATACATTGGCGCTCACCGCGTCCATGACCTCCCCCTCCCGGGCGAAGTCTGGGTAGAGCCGGCCCAGCACCGGGCGCAGCAGCCGGGACAGCCCCCGGGCCAGGCCGCCCCGGCGCATCACCTCCATCACCCCCATCCACAGGCACAGCGCCCCGGCCATACTCAGGCACAGCTCCACACCGGCCCCCGCCCCCTCCAGGGCGGCGGCCGCCACCGCATCTGCCCGGCCGGTGGCCAGCCCGCACAGGATAGCCGCCCCCACCATCACCGTCCAGATCACCGCCATGGCCATATCCCTTCCCCCTTTCCCGCAAGTCCTCTCCCACTATACGTCCCGACCCTGGGGATCATGTCCCCGCCAGCACACCTTCCTTTCCTTCGCCGCAGACCGGCAGGAAATTCTATTTTTCCCCATTTTGTGATTGACAAAATTATACGATATGTTATAATAATCTTGGTCGACGAGAGACAATCTATCTACTGTTCCATGCCAAGGAGGGAACCCACATGAAATCTACTGGAATTGTACGAAAAGTCGACGAGTTGGGCCGAATTGTGCTGCCCATCGAGCTGCGCCGCACCCTGGACATTGCAGAGCGTGATCCCTTGGAGATCTACGTTGAGGGCACCTCTGTCGTACTCAGAAAGTATCTTCCCGCCTGTGTTTTTTGCGGGGAATCCCGGGATGTCATCAATTTCAAGGACAAAAACGTTTGTGCAAACTGCCTAAAGGAGCTGTCCCAAAATCCAGCGTGAGCCCCCTATAAGCAGAGAGACCGCGGATCTCCTCCGCGGTCTCTTTCGTTTTTATGCCTGGAAATTTTGGATGCAAAAATATACGTATTGTTATCTTTTGCCCAGCGCCCGCTCATACAGGGTCCTTCGGCTGCATCCCATTTCCCGGGCGGCTTGGGCAGCGGCCTGCTTCAGGGACAGCCCCTCCCCCCGCAGCTGCTCTACCCGGGCCAGGGCGGCGCCTAGGTCCACTTCCTCCGGCGCCGGAGCAGCCCCCTCCACCACCAGTACGAACTCTCCCCTTGGCTGCTGCTGGCTGTACCGCTCCGCCAGCTCTCCCAGGGGCAGGCGCAGAGTCTCCTCATGGAGCTTGGTCAGCTCCCGGCACAGCACCGCCCGGCGGTCCGCCCCCAGAACGTGGGCCAGCTCAGCCAGGGTGGCAGCCAGCTTGTGGGGCGCCTCGTAGAACACCATGGTCCGTTCCTCCTTCCGCAGGTTGTCCAACCGGCCCCTGCGGTTTTTCCTGTTCTGGGGGAGGAAGCCCTCAAAGGTGAAGCGGGCGGTGGGCAACCCCGCCACGGACAGCGCGGTGGTCAGGGCACAGGGCCCGGGGATGGCGCAAACCGGCACCCCCGCCGCAGCGCACAGGGCCACCAGCTCCTGGCCAGGATCGGAGATGGCCGGGGTGCCCGCGTCGGTGACCAGGGCGCAGCTCTCCCCCGCCAGCAGCCGGTTCAGGATGGCGGCCCCCGACGTGTCCAGGTTGTGTCGGTGATAGGCCGCCATGGGCTTTTTGATCCCCAGGTGGTTGAGCAGCTTCACCGTCACCCGGGTGTCCTCTGCGGCAATGAAGTCCACCTGGGCCAGGGTGTCCGCCATCCGCCGGGAGATGTCCCCCAGGTTCCCGATGGGGGTCGGGACCAGGTATAAGGTTCCACACATATCCTCTCCTCCAAACCCGTGCATTGTGCCGGGGGCATATTCCCCGTTGGGATGGCTGGCGCCATTCCTCTGGATGGGGCCTTATCCCCCCACGCCTGCGTTTTCGCCGTCCTGGCGCATGGTCAGGGAGATGCGCTTGCGCTGCTCATCCACCTCCTTGACCCATACGGTGACCACATCCCCCACCGAGAGCACCTGAGAAGGGTGCTTGAGATACCGCTCACAGATCTGGCTGATGTGAACCAGCCCGTCCTGATGCACACCGATGTCCACGAAGGCGCCAAAGTCCACCACATTGCGCACCGTCCCCTTCAGCTCCATGCCCGGCTTCAGATCCTTGAGCTCCAGCACGTCGTCCCGCAGCAAGGGGGCGGGCAGCTTGTCCCGGGGATCCCGGCCGGGCCGCATGAGCTCACCGGCCACGTCCAGCAGGGTGGGTACCCCCACGCCGCATTCCCGGGCCGCCTGCTCCAGGCCATAGGTTTCCAGGCGCTGTTTCAGGTCGGGCAGCCGCCCCGCTTCCACGTCCGCCATGGCGCAGCCGCACAGGGCCAGCAGCTTTTCCGCTGCGGCGTAGCTCTCGGGGTGGACGCCGGTGTGGTCCAAGGGGGACTGGCTGTCCGGCACCCGCAGGAAGCCCGCGCACTGCTCAAAAGCCTTAGGCCCCAGCTTAGGCACCTTTAAGATCTGCTTCCGGGTGGCGAAGGGGCCGTTGTCCTCCCGGAACTTCACGATGTTTTTGGCCGTGGTTGCGTTCAGTCCCGCCACCCGGGCCAACAGGGGGGCGGAGGCAGTATTCACGTCCACCCCCACCGCGTTGACGCAGTCCTCCACCACCCCGTCCAAAGCCTGGCCCAGACGGGCCTGGGGCATATCGTGCTGGTACTGCCCAACGCCGATGGACTTAGGGTCGATCTTCACCAGCTCGGCCAAGGGGTCTTGCAGCCGCCGGGCGATGGACACCGCCGAGCGCAGGTTGACGTCCAGATCGGGCAGCTCTTCCGCCGCCAGCTGGGAGGCGGAGTAGACCGACGCCCCCGCCTCATTGACCATCACATAGCGCACTCCGCCCCCGATCCGGCCGATCAGCTCCGCCGTCATCCCCTCAGTCTCCCGGCTGGCGGTGCCGTTGCCAATGGCGATGTGGGCCACCCGGTGCCGGGCGATGAGCTGGGCCAGCTGGTCCATTGCCTCCTGCCTGCCCCGCTGGCCATGGGTGGGATAGACCACCGCAGTGTCCAGCACCTTGCCGGTGGGGTCCACCACCGCCACCTTGCAGCCCATGCGATAGCCGGGATCCAGCCCCATGGTGACAAAGCCCTTCACCGGCGGCTGCATCAGCAGCGGCCGCAGGTTCAGGGCAAACTGGGCGATGGCCCCCTCGTCCGCCCGCTGGGTGAGGCCGCTGCGGGTCTCCCGCTCCAGGGAGGGGGCGATGAGCCGGTCATAGGCGTCCTCCGCCGCCCCCTGGACAAACCCAGCCGCGGCGCTGCCAGAGCGTACCGCCGCCCGGCAGAGGACCGCCAGGGCATCCGCCCGCTCCAGCGCCACGGACACCTTCAGCACCCCTTCCCGCTCCCCCCGATTGATGGCCAGCACCTGGTGGCCCTGCACCCGTCCCACGGGGCTGGAGAACTGGTAGTAGAGACGGTAGACCGTGTCCTCCGGCTCCCTGTCCGCAGCGGCGGACACCAACTGGGCTTTGCGCTGGTACAGCGCCCGGAGGGCGGCGCGCACCCCCGCGTCGTCGGACAGCTGCTCGGCCACGATGTCCGACGCGCCCTGCAGGGCCTGCTCCGCCGTCTCCACTCCCCGTTCCGGATTCACATACCCCTGCGCCGCCCGCAATGGGTCCGGGCAATCCCGCTCCTGGGCAAACAGCAGCAGGGCCAGGGGCTCCAGCCCCTTCTCCCGAGCCATGGACGCACGGGTGCACCGCTTCTGCTTGTAGGGGCGGTACAGATCCTCCACCTCTGCCAGGGTGGCGGCCTGGTCGATGGCGGCAGACAGTTCTCGGGTCAGCTTGCCCTGGTTCTCAATGGACTGCTTGACCTCGTCCCGCCGGGCCTGAAGGTTGCGCAGGTATTGCAGCCGGTCGGCCAACCGCCGCAGGCGCTGGTCGTCCATGGCCCCGTGCAGTTCCTTGCGGTAGCGGGCGATGAAGGGAAGGGTATTCCCCTCGTCCAGCAACTGGATCACGTTGGCCGCGTGCCGCTCCGGACAGTCCAGCTCCCGGGCCAAAATTTGTGCGATGGTCTCCATAGGTCCCTCCTAAACTATTGCGTCCCGCTATCCTGCCCCGGGGGCAGCTCCATGCGCAAGTATACCAGGTCTGTCAACCGCCGCCCCCCCTCCCAAATGGGGTGGTCGTAGTGCTCCAAAAAGAAGTTTTGCACCCGATGGGACTCCTGGAAGCCGCAGGCCATGTAAAAGGGGAGGGTGAGCGGACTGTCCCCCGTTCCCACCAGCAGCGTGTGGCAGCGGGCCCGATAGGTCTGCCGGACAAACTCCACCAGCCGCCTGCCGTGCCCCTTCCTCTGGTGGCACGGCTCTACCGCCAGGTTCTTGATCTCCGCCACCCCAGTTGCCAGGCAAGTCACCACGCACACCGCCAGGGCCTTTCCGCCGTCTTGCAGGACATACAGGTCGCCCTGTTCCAGATAGCGATCGATCATGGACTCCTGCTCGTCCCCCAGGAAAAGCAGAGGCAGAAAGCGTTTCTTCTCTTCCCATATCTGGATTATCTCCACGCCTGTCCCACCGCTTTCCTCTCTCTTCCTTAACATTCTAAAACGCTCCGGCTCCCGTCAGTTGAAGATCTCCGACTCCTGCTCAAACATCGTGCGCACCCGCCGGCGCAGGGGCGCGTGCTCCGGCCTGTCCAGCCCCGGGTCGGAGGCAACCAGCGCCTCGGCCGCCTGCTTGGCCTGTTGGAGCAGGGCCACATCCGCGGCGAAATCCGCCACCTTCAACTGGGGCAGCCCGTGCTGGCGCTTGCCAAAGAAGTCCCCTGGCCCCCGCAGCCGCAGGTCCTCCTCCGCGATCTGGAACCCGTCGTTGGTGGCGCACAGTGCCCGCAACCGCTCCCGGGCGGCCTCGCTCTTGCTGGAGGTGACCAGCACGCAGTAGCTCTGGTGTTTTCCCCGGCCCACCCGGCCCCGGAGCTGGTGCAGCTGGCTCAAACCAAAGCGCTCAGCGTTCTCGATGATCATCAGCGCGGCGTTTGGCACATCCACCCCCACCTCCACAACGGTGGTGGCCACCAGTACGTCCACCTCCCCGGCGGCAAAGGCGGCCATCACCGACTCCTTTTCCCGGGCCTTCATCCGACCGTGGACCAGGCCCACCCGCAGCTCTGGAAACACCCGCTCCTGGAGATCCCTGGCATAGGTGGTCACCGCCTTCAGATCCAGGGCCGGGCCATCCTCCTGGCCCCACCGGGCTCCGCCCGCCCCCTCCTCCACTGCGGGGCAGACGATGTACACCTGCCGGCCCTGGGCCACCTGGGCGCGCACAAAGCCATACAGGCGCTGGCGCTTATCCTCCCCCACCAGGTAGGTGGCCACCGGGGAGCGGCCGGGGGGCAGCTCGTCCAGGATGGACACATCCAGGTCCCCGTAGATGATCAGGGCCAGCGTCCGGGGAATGGGGGTGGCGGACATCACCAACACGTGGGTCTGGCCGTCCTGCTCTGCCGCATTGCCTTCGCCGCTTTCGCGGCGCCCCATCTCCGATGGGGCCCCCGGCGTGGCCCCCTTCGCGGCTAAGGCCGCTCGTTGGGCCACGCCGAAGCGATGCTGCTCGTCAGCGATGACCAGCCCCAGATTGGCGTACGCCACATCCGAGGAAAACAGGGCATGGGTGCCCACCAGCAGGTCGATCTCCCCCGCCGCCAAAGCGGCCAACAGCGCCTTACGTCCGCTGGACCTCCCCCCACCGGTGAGCAGTCCCACCCGGATACCCGCCGGCCCCAGCATGGCGTCCAGCGTCCTGGCGTGCTGCTCCGCCAGCAGCTCGGTGGGGGCCATCAGGGCACATTGGCAGCCGCTGCGCGCGCACAGCCAGGCCCCAAAGGCGGCCACCGCCGTCTTGCCTGACCCCACGTCCCCTTGCACCAGCCGGTTCATGGCCCGGCCCGAGGCCAGATCCCCAGCAATGTCCGCCATGGCCCGTTGCTGGGCTCCCGTGGGCACAAAGGGGAGCAGGGCGGCAAATTCCTCCGGCGCGCCGCCCCGCAGCACCCGGCCCGCCCCATCCCCTCGGCGCCCCTTGAGCAGGGCCATACCGCAGGTGAGCGCAAACAGCTCCTCAAAGATCATCCGCCGCCGGGCTGCCTCCAGCGCCTGGAAGTCCCCGGGAAAGTGGATGTTCTGATAGGCAAACTCCACTTGGCACAGCCCGTGCTCCATCCGCACCCGCTGGGGGATGGTCTCCTCCCGCCTGGGGGCATACAGCGTCACCGCCCGTTGGGCCAGCTCTACCATCAACCGGTTGGTGATGCCAGCCGTCAGCGGGTAGACGGGCAGAATGCGCCCGGTGACCTGTCCCGCTCCCTCCCGCTCAAAGACCGGGTTGGTCATGGACCTGCGCCGGCCCATCACCTCCATGCGCCCGTAAAAGACATAGCGCTCCCCTGGGCGCAGCGCGTCCTTCAGATAGGCCTGGTTAAAGAACGTCAAGTGCAGCGCCCCGGTGTCATCCACCACCTGGGCCTTTACCAGCTCCAGCCCCTTGCGCACCCGGGACAGCTCCGGCCGCCGGGCCACCATGGCCACCACGCAGCACATCTGGCCATCCTGGGCCTCCCCAATGGCCTGCACACTCCGGCGGTCCTCATAGCGAAAGGGGAAGTAGTCCAGCACGTCCTCCAGCCGCTCCAGCCCCAGCCGGGCCAGCTTAGCCGCCCGCGCCGGCCCGATCCCCGGCAGCCCCGTCAGCCCGATCCCCTGTCGATCCGACATGCCCCTCCCCCTCTCCCCTTCGTCCCGGCCATTATAACACCTCTCTTGAAAAAAACCAAGCCTTCCCACCCTTTCCCCCGGGAAATCAGGCAAATTTTCACCCCTCCAAACTCCCACAACATTTTGCGCTTCTTTGCTTTTTCTCTCTTGCCAAGTCCTATATATAGTGTTATAATGATGCCTGTCCCATCTCATGCCAGCCCCTGCTCTCCAGGGCGCAAGGCCTCTGAAACAGGGAGAACTTCAACAAAAAGAGAGCAGGTGCGGCGATGGAAGTGATCAAGCGCAGCGGCGCTGTGCAGGTCTATGACCCACAAAAGATTGTAGCGGCCATGCAAAAGGCCTTTGAAAGCGTTCCCCAGCCCTGTGAGGAGTCCACCTTGCAGGGGCTGCTGGGCCAGGTGGAACAGGCCATGGGGGCGGGCCCCCACACGGTGGAGTCCATTCAGGACCAGGTGGAGCAGGTGCTGATGGCCAACGGCTTTTACACCGTGGCCAAGCGTTATATCCTGTACCGGCAGAAGCGCTCGGAGCTGCGGGCGGCCCGGCAGGCGCTGGCCGAGGGGGTGCAGGCCCCCGGGCTGGAGGCGTGTCTGCTGTCCATCCAGCGGGACTTCCCGGAGGAGGAGTATGCCCTGACAGTCCTGGGCGGCAAGTTTTCCAGCTTTTTAAAAAGCGGTATGTCCCGGCAGGAGGCCCTGAACGCCCTGGTGAAGGCCGCCGTAGAGCTGACCACCCAGCAGGCTCCCCGGTGGGAGTACATCGCCGCCCGGCTGCTCAACTTCCGCTTCGAGCTGGAGCTGGCCGAGGAGCTGGAGCGGCGGGGCATCCACAGCTTCTACGACAAGCTGCGCTATCTCACCGACGAGGGGCTGTACGGCCCTTATATCCTGGAGCGTTACTCCCGCCAGGAGATCGAGCAGGCCGCCGGCTTCCTCCAGCCCAAGCGCAACGACCTACTCACCTACGCCGGGCTGGACCTGCTGCTCAAGCGCTATGTCATCCGCACTCATCACCGCGTGCCGCTGGAAACCCCTCAGGAGATGTACCTGGGCATCGCCCTGCATCTTGCCATGGAGGAGAGGAGTGACCGGATGGGCTGGGTGCAGCGGTTTTACGATATGCTCAGCAAGATGGAGGTGACCATGGCCACCCCCACCCTGTCCAATGCCCGCAAGCCCTATCACCAGCTGTCCAGCTGCTTCATCGACACCGTGCCCGACAGCTTGGAGGGCATCTACCGCTCCATCGACAACTTTGCCCAGGTGAGCAAGTTCGGCGGCGGCATGGGGCTGTACTTTGGCAAGGTGCGGGCCACCGGCGGCAGCATCCGGGGCTTTGAGGGGGCGGCGGGGGGCGTGATCCGCTGGATCAAGCTGGTCAACGACACCGCCGTGGCGGTGGACCAGCTGGGTATGCGCCAGGGGGCGGCTGCGGTCTACCTGGACGCCTGGCACAAGGATCTGCCCGAGTTTCTCCAGCTGCGCACCAACAACGGCGACGACCGGATGAAGGCCCATGACGTGTTCCCCGCGGTGTGCTACCCCGACCTGTTCTGGCGCCTGGCCGAGCAGGATCTGAACCACGACTGGCACCTGCTGTGCCCCCATGAGGTGCTGGCCGTCAAGGGCTACGCCCTGGAGGACTACTATGGCGAGCAGTGGGAGCGACGCTACCTGGAGTGCGTGAACGATCCGCGCATCTCCAAGCGCACCGTCACCATCAAGGAGATCATCCGCCTGGTGCTCAAGTCCGCCGTGGAGACGGGCACCCCCTTCACCTTCAACCGGGACGCGGTGAACCGGGCCAACCCCAACGGCCACCAGGGCATCATCTACTGCTCCAACCTGTGCACTGAGATCGCCCAGAACATGGCCCCCATCCAGAGCGTCTCCACCCAGGTACAGACCCAGGACGGGGACACGGTGGTGGTCACCACCACCCGGCCGGGGGACTTTGTGGTGTGCAACCTGGCCTCGCTGGTGCTGGGCAACATCCCCGTGGAGGACGACGCCTACCTGCACCAGCTGGTGGCCACCGTGGTGCGGGCGCTGGACAACGTCATCGACCTGAACTTCTATCCCCTGGCCTATGCCAAGCTCACCAACCGCAGCTACCGCAGCATCGGCCTGGGGGTGAGCGGCTACCACCACATGCTGGCCAAGCGGGGCATCCAGTGGGAGAGCGGGGAGCACCTGGACTTTGCCGACCGGGTCTTTGAGCGCATCAACCACGCCGCCATCGCCGCCAGCTCCGCCATCGCCGCGGAGAAGGGCAGCTACGCCCTGTTTGAGGGCAGCGACTGGCAGACAGGGGCCTACTTTGAAAAGCGGGGCTACACCTCCCCGGAGTGGAAGGCCCTGGCCCAGACGGTGGCCGCCCAGGGGATGCGCAACGCCTACCTGCTGGCCATCGCCCCCACCTCCAGCACCAGCATCCTGGCGGGCACCACCGCCGGGCTGGACCCAGTGATGAACCGCTTCTTCCTGGAGGAGAAGAAGGGCAGTATGCTGCCCCGGGTGGCCCCCGAGCTGAGCGCCAAAACCTATTGGTACTATAAGAACGCCCACCTCATCGACCAGAGCTGGAGCGTGCGGGCCTGCGGGGTGCGCCAGCGCCATGTGGACCAAGCCCAAAGCATGAACCTGTACATCACCAACGACTTCACCATGCGTCAGGTGCTGGATCTGTATCTGCTGGCCTGGCGCAGCGGGGTCAAGACCATCTACTATGTGCGCTCCAAGTCCCTGGAGGTGGAGGAGTGCGAGAGCTGCGCGTCCTAAGGCGCGAAAGGAGGAGCAACCCACCATGGCAGAGCTGAAAAAGAAGCCCCTGTTCAACCCCACCGGGGACACCGAGGTGCGTCTGCGCCGGATGATCGGGGGCAACACCACCAATCTGAACGACTTCAACAATATGCGCTACCCCTGGGTGAGCGACTGGTACCGCCAGGCCATGAACAACTTCTGGATCCCCGAGGAGATCAACCTGGCCCAGGATGTGAAGGACTATCCCAATCTGTCCGCCCCCGAGCGCACCGCCTATGACAAGATCCTCAGCTTCCTGGTCTTTCTAGACTCCATCCAGACGGCCAACCTGCCCGCCATCGGCGAGTATGTCACCGCCAACGAGGTCAACCTGTGCCTGTCCATTCAGACCTTCCAGGAGTGCGTGCACAGCCAGAGCTACAGCTATATGCTGGACACCATCTGCAGCCCCACCCAGCGGGACGATATCCTCTACCAATGGAAGACGGATGAGCACCTGCTGCGCCGCAACACCTTCATCGGCGATCTGTACAACGAGTTTCAAACCCGCAAGGATCCCTTCACCCTGCTGAAGGTGATGATGGCCAACTATATCCTGGAGGGTATCTACTTCTACTCCGGCTTCATGTTCTTCTACAACCTGGCCCGGGTGGGCAAGATGCCCGGCTCCGCCCAGGAGATCCGCTACATCAACCGGGATGAGAACACCCATCTGTGGCTGTTTCGCAACATCATCCACGAGCTGCAAAAGGAGAACCCTGAGCTGTTCACCCCTGAGAACGTGCAGGTGCTTCGGGAGATGCTGGAGGAAGGGGTCCGCCAGGAGATCGCCTGGGGCCACTATGTCATCGGCGACGACATCCCCGGCCTCACCCGGGACATGGTCACCGACTACATCCGCTACCTGGGCAACCTGCGCTGGTCCGGCTTAGGCTACGGCAGCCTGTTTGAGGGCTGTGACGAGGAACCGGAGAATATGGCCTGGGTCAGCCAGTACGCCAACGCCAACCTGGTCAAGACCGACTTTTTCGAGGCCAAGAGCACCGCCTACGCCAAGAGCACCGCCCTGGTGGACGACCTGTGAGCGCTCCCCTGGCCCGCTTCCAGCCCCTTTCCCCTGTGCCCGGTTTGGATGGAAACGGTGACAAAATGTGAGCGGCCCAGCCGCCCATTCTGTGCTATACTGGGTCAAGCGGGGCAGGGCATCCCCCTCCCCTATATCTTCCACAGCGCCCAAAGTGGGCGCAGGAAAGGAGTTTTAACCATGAATAAGCTTCCATCCCGCCTCCGGCTGACCGCCGGCCTGCTGACCCTGTCCCTGGCGCTTTCCCCGGTTCTGGCCGGCTGCTCCAGTAACCCGGCCCAGTCCCAGTCCCCCACCCCGGCGGCCTCGGACAGCCCGTCCTCCTCCCCCAGCGTTGTACCTAGCATCTCTCCCAGCCCTTCCCCCTCTCCCGCCGCCCCCGCCTCCCCCTCAGGGGCCCAGCCCTATACGGAGCAGGAGCTGTGTAACTTGGCCCTGGATTACTACCAGGCCAACAGCGGCACTTCCTCGGAGCAGGCCCAGGAGCTCAGCGCCGCGGCCCAGACCAACGACGACGGCACCGTGACCATCCAGGTCTATCAAAACCTGGGGGATCACAACTCCACCGCCGCCTGGTACACCGTAGATCCCGTCACCGCCCAGGGCACGGATGGGAATGGCCAGTCGGTGGATCTGGACGGCTGAACCCTTTCTTCCGCAAAAACATCCGCCCCGCCCGGTATGTCCGGGCGGGGCGGATGCGTTGTTATCTCCTACTGGCTCAAAAGGGGTGGGCCAGCTCTATGACCCAGCCGCGGATGAAGTTCCCCACCGGGGCCTTCGCCCCCACACTGGAGCGAGGGTACTCCTCGCTCCTTTCCGTCGCCTACTTCAGCGCCGCCCCATCTTGGAAGGCGCTGCCCACCCGCTCGCCCAGGACATGGTACCCGTTGTGGACCGGATCAAAGGCAATGGGCCGGAACTTGTCCAGATCCAGCTGCCCCGCCCCGTCCAGCACCGACTGGTCGATGCTGACGTTGACGATCTGGCCGATGACGTTGCCCTCCTCGTTGAACCCGATGAAGTTACACTCCAGGGCCACGGGCAACTCGTCAATCAGCGGGGCGTTCACAAAACTACTCTTGGTGGCGTGGAAACCGGACCGCTCCCACTTGTTTGGCTCCCGGTTGCCCGAAACCATCCCCACATAGTCCGATGGGATCACATGGTCGGCGTCGGCAAAGCTGACGGTGAAAGCCCCTGTGGCCTGGATGTTCTTCGTGGTCTTGTGCCCGGCGCTCAGGCAGAGCATCACCTTGTCCGCATCGCAGAGTCCGCCCCAGGCGGCGTTCATGGCGTCCGGCACGCCGGCCTGGTCGTAGGTGGCCACGATGAGCACCGGCAGCGGGTAGAGCCAGGGCTTTGCCCCAAAATTCTTGCGCATGGCCGTCCTCCTCACTTCTGCCCGTCCACGTCGGGCACCATCTCCACATAGCGGCGCAGCATCTCGGGGGTGCTGGTGTAGTAGCGGGTATGCTTATCCAGGGCGGCGATCTGGGCCATCTCCTCATCGGTCAGGGCAAAGTCAAACAGGGCGAAGTTGTCCCGGATGTGGTCGGGGTTCTTGGAGCCGGGGATGACGATGTTGCCCGCCTGGATGTGCCAGCGCAGGATGATCTGGGCGTTGGATTTGCCGTACTTCTTGCCCAGCTGAGCAAACACCGGCTCCTCCAGCAAGGCCCGGTCCCCATGGCCTAGGGGATACCACGACTGGATGACCATGCCCTCCCGGGTCAGGAACTGCTTGAGCTGGGTCTCCTGATAGTAGGGGTGCACCTCGGTCTGGAGCACAGCGGGCTTCACCTCACACAGCCCCAGGATCTCCTGGATCTGCTCCTGGTTGAAGTTGGACAGGCCGATGGCCTTCACCTTGCCCTGCTGGAAGGCCCGCTCCATCTGCCGGTATCCGGCCACATAATTGCCCGCGGGCTGATGGATCAGCAACAGGTCGATATAGTCGGTGCCCAAGCGCTGCAAGGTCTTGTCCACCGCGTCCTCCTGCTCGTAGAAGCTGGGCCACAGCTTGGTTTCCAGGAAGATCTCCTCCCGGGGCAGGCCGGAGCCCCGCATCGCCCGGCCTACGGCCCGCTCGTTGACATAGGCGTTGGCGGTGTCGATCAGCCGGTAACCGCACTCCAGGGCGCTGCGCACGGAGGCCTCCGCCTCATCCGGGGTGAGCAGGAAGGTGCCGATGCCCGCCATAGGCATCTGGAGTCCATTGTACAAGGTTGCAAATTCCATGTTTGTCTCCTCCTTTCAGATTGAAGTTTTTATGTCACAGGCGTGCCGCCGAACACCGCAGACAGCTCCATGCCGTCCAGGGCCTGGTCCAGGGCGCGCACCTGATCGTGAGAGAGAACCACCTGCGCCGCGCCGGCGTTTTCCGCCATCCGGTCCACCTTCCGAGTGCCTGGGATGGGTACGATCCAGGGGCGTTTGCACAGCATCCAGGCCAAGCTGATCTGCGCCGGGGTGGCCCGATGCTCCACCGCCAGGTGGGCCAGCAGCTCCAGCAGCTTCCGGTTCTGATCCATGGCCTCGTCGGTAAATTGGGGCATGAAGGCCCGGTAATCAGTCTTGGGATCAAAGCCCGCGCCCTTGCCATACCGGCCGGTGAGAAGGCCGTTGGCCATGGGGGAGAAAGCCACCAGACCCACCCCCAGCTCTTCCAGGACGGGGAAGAGCGACTCATAATGCCGGGCCAGCATGGAGTAGCGGTTTTGCACCGCCGTCACCGGGCATACGGCATGGGCCCGGCGCAGATAGTCCTCATTGGCCTCTGAGATGCCCCAATGGGTGATCTTGCCCGCCTGAATGAGCTGGGCCATCACCTGGGCCACCGTCTCCGGTTCCACCCTGGGGTCAATCCGGTGCTGGAAGTACAGGTCGATGTGGTCCACCCCCAGTCTCTGCAAGGAGCCCTCCACCGAGCGCACAATGCTCTCCGGACGGGAGTCCGGGATCAGCGGCAGAGGGGTCTGGCCGCTGTCAAAGTCAAAGCGCAGGCCGAACTTGGTGGAGATGACCACCCGGTCCCGCACCGGGGCCAGCGCCCTGCCCACCAGCCGTTCGTTCACATGGGGGTCCTCTGGCGTGCCGTACACCTCAGCGGTGTCAAAGAAGGTGTAGCCCAGCTCCACCGCCTGGCGCAGGCGCTCCACCGTCTCCCCCTCACCTGTGGGCGCTCCATAGGCATGGGAGAACCCCATGCACCCCAGCCCCACGGCGGACACCTCCAGGTCCTTGCCCAGCCGCCTGATCTCCATTGCGGCCGCCTCCTTTCCTTCCTGCCTGTCCCAACCGGCCCGATCACCCCTCCCGGATGGAGCGGATCACCAGGTCGGACACATCCACCTCCGGGGGCTGGGACAGGGCGTATACCACCGCGTTGGCGATTCCCTCCGGATCCAGGCAGGCCTGCTCATAGAACTGCTCCACTGCGTCCTTCTCCGGGGACGGAGCAATGGAGTGGAGCAGCTCGGTCTTGACCGCGCCGGGGTAGAGAGTCGTGGTACGGATCCCGCTGCCCTCCGCCACCGCCTCCATGCGGAAGGAGTCCAGCATAGCCCGGACAAAGTGCTTGGTCCCGCAGTACACCGCGTTGCCCGGGACTGACCGGAGCCCTGCGGCGGAGGAGGTCACCAGGATATGCCCGCGCTGCTGGGCGATCATGTCCGGCAATACCGCCGCCATGGCGTTGAGCACGCCCTTGATGTTGACCTCCACCATGTCCATCCAGTCCTCCACCCGGATCTGGGACATCTGGCTGCCGGGCATGATGCCCGCGTTGGCAAACAGCGCGTCTACCCGCCCAAAGCGGGCCTTAGCCAGCTGTACCAAGGCCTGCATATCCTCCAGGCTGGCCACGTCGGAGGGCAGGTAGGCCGCCCGCTCCCCCAGCTGCTGGGCCAGCTCCTGCAGCCGCCCCTCTCTCCGGGCGCTCAGCACCACCCTTGCGCCCTGGGCCGCCAAGGCCCGGGCCGTGGCCGCTCCAATGCCGGAGGAGGCCCCGGTGATGAGTACCACCTGATCCTTTAGGTTCCCCATTTCATTCCCTCCTTATCATGTTCCCCAACGGCGGCCCCGCCTGGGGCAAGCGCCATTTCCCCTCCCCTCATGCGTAGCACGCCTGGAAGATCTCCAGCATCTCCTCTGAGGTCATGGGTCGGTAGCTGCCCTGGGAGATGGGGCAGGAGGCGGCGATTTGGGGCAGCTGCTCCCATTTGGCCCCCAGCTGCTTCAGGGTGGTGGGCAGGCCGATCTCCCGGATGAAGGCGGCCAGCGCGTCGATACCCGCCTGGGCCAGGGCCAAGTCATCCCGCCCCGACCGGTGGATGCCCCACACCCGCTGAGCAAAGCGCACGAACTTGGGCAGCCCTGCCTGACAGATGTGCCGGTAATACACCGGGTGGAGCACCGCCAGGCCGCAGCCATGGTTGCAGTCGGTATACGCCCCCAGCTGGTGCTCCATGTTGTGGACCTGGAAGTCGCACTGCTTGCCCATCTTGATCACCCGGTTTTCCGCCAGGGTGGCCGCCCACATCAGGTTAGAGCGGGCGGTGTAGTCCTCTGGGTTCTGGATGGCGGCGCGCAGGTTGCGGATCACGCTGCCCATCAGCGCCTCCATGAGGTCGTCGGAGACATTGTCCTCATCGGGCGGGCTGAAGTAGATCTCCAGGATGTGGGAGAGGGTATCAAACCCGCCGGACACCATCTGGCCCTTGGGCACGCTGTACGTGTAAGTGGGGTCCATCAGGGCGAAGCGGGGGTTGAGCTGGGGATAGTCTCGGCCGGTCTTGACCTTCTTTCCCTCATGGGTGATCACCGCGCCGCCGTTGCACTCGCTTCCGGTGCCCGCCACGGTGACCACTACCCCCAGCGGCAGCGGCTCCACCTCAATCACCCCCAGCCGGGCCCAAAAGTCCTCCCACACATCCCCCTCGTACCGAGCGGCCAGGGACACCGCCTTGCAGCAGTCCATGACGCTGCCCCCGCCCACGGCCAGGATCAGGTCGGCCCCGCAGTCCCGGGCCAGCCGGGCCCCCTCCTGCACCTTGGCATAGGTGGGGTTTGACATGATGCCGGAAAATTCCACCACGGTTTTCCCCTCCGCCCGGAGGATGCCGGCGATCTCGTCGTACACACCGTTTCCCTTGATGGAACCACCGCCATAGGCCAGCAGGACGGTGGACGCCCCCCGGACCAGGCAGGCCAGGTATTCCCGCACGCAGCCCGCTCCAAAGTAAACCTTGGTGGCATTTTGAAAGATGAAGTTGTTCATCTGCGCGCTCCCGCCTTTCTTCCTTTGCTGAGCCCAGGATAAAACAATCGAGACCTCCTGAGAAGTCTCGATTCGTGATGCACTATTTACCTCAAGGTTATCACTCGTCCCCTAGCCGCTCTCCCACCGCCCGTTCCACCGCCCGCAGAAAGCGCTCCACCACCGGGGTGGGCTGGGGGGCGTGGAGCAGGCCGAAGGGGATGGCGTACCCCCAGTCCACCGGCAGGATCTTCAGCATGGGGTGGACGTACCGCCAGTTTTCCACCGCCAGCAGCACGCAGTTGTTGTGCTCGCACTGGTTAAAGACGTTGACGTCATAAAAGTCGAAGTCTACAATCTGGATCTGGGTGTGGTTCTTCCACAGCTCATCCCGTAGCAGGTCCACATAGTGGCTCCAGCCCCGGCGCATCAGCATGAGCCGCTCTCCGTACAGATCGGACACGCTCAGCCGGTCCTTCCCCGCCAGTCGGTGGTGGACGGACACCGCGCAGCACAGCGGCTCCCGGGAGATTTCCAACCCGATGCACTGGCGCAGGTTGAGCATGGTCTCGTCAAAGATCCCCGCCACCACGTCGATGTTCCGGCCCAGGTTGGCCAGGATCTCCCTGGCGTTTTCCGGGGTGTTTTCAAAGGGAACCAGCTGGAACCTAAGGTCAGGGCAGTACTCCTGCAGCTTGGGCCAGAGCTCCACCAACACCTGAGCCGGGGTCATGGGGGAAGAGCCGATGCGGATGAGCTCCCCCGTCTCCCGCATGGCGTTCCTGGCCCGGGTGAGGGAGTCCTTACAATACTGGATGATATACTTGGTGTCCTGGTAGAATGACTGGCCCGCCGGGGTCAGCCGCAGACCCCGGTGGGTGCGCTCAAACAGGCGCAGACCCAGCCGGCCCTCCAGCAGGTTGATCTGTTTGATCACCGCCGGCGGCGAGATATACAGCTGCTCCGCTGCCCGGGTGAAGCTGCCCGCCTCGGCCACGCACAGGAAGGTATCCAACTGCGGATGATACATCGCCCTCTCCCCTTTCCCCCCTGTCCCCTCCATGATAACACCCTGGCCCTGGGCTTGCAAGCCTCGCTTCCCCCGGTGCCCTGCCGGTTTGGGCAGCGGAGGCTCACCCGGCCCTGTCCGGCCCCAGCAGTCGCCGGTAGAACTCCAGATCCCGCTCCTGGAACACGTTGAAGATCACCCGCTCCGGCCCCGGATGGGCCCCCAGGAAGTCCTTCACCGTCTCCACCGCGATCTGCACTGCCCGCGCTGGCGGAAAACGGAACTCTCCGGTGGAAATGCAGCAGAAGGCGATGCTCCCTCATCTGTGCTCCGCCGCCAACTCCAAGCAGGCGCGGTAGCAGGCGGCCAACTGCTCCCCCTCCCGCCGGGTCAGCTCGCCAAAGACGATGGGCTCCACCGTGTGTAGCACATAACGGCAGGGGTTGTAAGCGGGGGCGAGCTTGGCCCGCCCAGAGGGCTCGTCATTCCCCTGTGCCGCCATGAGCGCCTGGCATTTCAGCCGCAGCTGCACCCCTGCCACGCTGTGGATCATGTTCCCTATTCCCATCGCAAGCACACACTGGGGCCGGCAGCGAAAATACTGCGCATACACCTATGTAATCGGCTGGATCGAGGAGGTCTGCATACTCCTCGGCTGCACAGTCTTTCACGAAAACGTGGCACTTGGCTATTTCGTGGTCGTATATCTGCCCGTCCACTTTAACTTCCGGACAAATTATGATACCATGAGGTATACTGGTATGGAATTGGACTATCTGGAGATTGGTCAGAATATCAGGAAGCTGTGAATAAGGGGGGCCTGAAGCACAGAGAATTGGCAGGGAGCAAATATTTCCTCGCAGCATATCAGCCATATTGTGACGGGACGCACACGCCTCCCGAACATTGATTGCGATCTCCAATGCGTTGCAGACAGACTGCAATACCTTATTAGGAGAGACTTTGACGGCAGCTCAAAATACTCTTTGCCGGCCAAAGTTTAAAGAAATTTTCGCGGCAATGGATGCAAAGAAATTTCAGCTTTGCCATACCGTCACAACACATTTTGGTAAAAACTCAAATGAAAGAGCCTGTTGCAAAATGCAGCTTTCAGGCCCAAACAGAAAATCAATTCATTAAAAACTTATTGAGAATTGCCGTTCAGGAAAATTTTAGCAACTTTTTCTTCATTCTGTTTTTCCAAAAATCTATTTTGCAACAGGCCCCTTAAAGAGGATGTGCGTTTTTACAAATTACAGTTGAATGCCGCCTTACTTTTTGGTATAATTTTTTACAAAAAGGATTCCTGTTCTATTCTCTAATTTTGGGGGGATAACATGAAAAAGATAACCTATGTCTTATTACTACTCTCAATTACATTTTCATTGGTATCTTGTTCTCAACCTCGTAGTTCTTCCGAAAATCACAATTCTAATGCTATCTTATCCATGGGAACTTATATTCTTCAAAGAAATGAGAATAGCTCCTCATTTCTTCCTTCAATAGTACTTAAAGAAGATGGAAGCTTTACATTCTCCTTTTCTCCTCTATTGAGTACTATTCCAAGTGGAACCTATAACATTGAAGATAATCAATTGATATTGACCTCTGAGCTCGAAGGAACACCTACATCCATTTATGTTTTTAATGTAGATGGTGAAGCCTTGATTTTTGATAGTATAAACTCTGATGCTCTAATCCCAGAATTATGGACCGGTAGAATATCTGCTGGAACTCCGTTCATTTTATTGTCTAATTCTTCAGAAATAATATCTGAAGATTAGTAGATGGTATAATGAATATGCACGTTAGTCAATGAAACTGTGTATTAGACGCAGGAAAAGCAACTTCCGGCTAGGGAGGCATGAACTCACATGCCTCCCCAGTCAGTTTTATCATCTGCTCATTTCAAATAGGCCGGGCATCCATACCCATACACCACCACGCTGCCCAGAGGATAGCTGTTCTGCCGGCACATACCTGCGCAAACTCTGATGTGTGCGAAATCATTACGGAACCGTGCGCGCGCCGTACTGACATAGCGCACATTCTCCTGAACAGAAGCAAGACCGAGGGATCAATGCCTCGGGTTCTGCTTTTTTCGCCTGAAAAAATTTTTTTGAAAAATTTTCAGATTTGGTGTTACCATTTGGCGCTGTGAAGACATGTATATAATAGAGGCGTCTATTGATGCCGATCAAAAGAGAACTGAGGTGAGTCCCATGGGCCCCGCAAAGGCATCCTGACGGGCAGGTGTGCATCATTTCCTGTTTGCCGTTTGAGCATAGATGATTATTACCCCGCGTAACGATTATTCACTATAGGTATGTTCAGGTTTTATGAAAAATAGCCATAGCAAACATTTGTTCTGGAGTCCGTAAACTTCACGCATAGGAGTTTGTTGTTCCTGACCGACAGCACGAATCTCAATCGACCATGTAAACTCTCTTGGAAGGAGCGCCCATGAAAAACTACTGGCTTTATTATGTTGGAATTATAGGCATTGTGGTTACATTTCTAACTGCAGTTACATCTTTTTCGCACAATACGATGGACTTTCAAATTCCTTTTTTGTTAATCGGGGTACTTCTCTCTTTATGCATTACTGGGTTGGGGAAAATTATCACTATTTTAGAAAGTGGAGATTCAAAATGAAAAAACATATTTTTAATATGAAATTGTGTATTTTTTCATGCATTGTATCGCTCTCTATTATT
>DSLFC04102__coassemble_506_pt1 | contig 78969 bp, 78 predicted proteins | sample DSLFC04102__metabat2_low_PE_028 | metagenome-assembled genome bin DSLFC04102
GCCGCCGTGGCCCCCGCCTTCGTGGGCCAGTTCGGCCCCAAGGTCACCCCCGGCAAGCTGCGCGCCGCCATGCGGCAGTTGGGCTTTGCCGACGTGTTCGAGGTGGCCATCGGCGCGGACCTGTGCGCCACCCAGGAGGCGGAGGACTTCATGCGGGAGGTTCCCGATGAGCTGCCCTTTATGGGCACCTCCTGCTGCCCGGCCTGGTCGGTCATGGCCAAGAAGATGTTCCCCGAGCACGCCAACTGCATCTCCATGGCCCTCACCCCCATGACCCTCACCGCCCGGCTGATCAAGCACCAGCACCCCAACGCCAAGGTGGTCTTTATCGGCCCCTGCGCGGCTAAAAAGCTGGAGGCCATGCGCAAGAGTGTGCGCAGCGAGGTGGATTTCGTGCTCACCTTTGAGGAAATGGCGGGCATCTTCGCCGCCAAGCACCTGGATCTGGAGGCCATCGAGGAAGATCCCAACGGCGTCAACGACGCCTCCACCGACGGGCGCAACTTCGCCGTGTCCGGCGGCGTGGCCAAGGCGGTGCTGGGAGTGATCCAGTCCCGCTATCCCGACACCGAGGTAAAGGTGGCCTCCGCCGAGGGGCTGCGGGAGTGCCGCAAAATGATGCAGGCGGCGGTGGCGGGCAAATACCCCGGCTATCTGCTGGAGGGGATGGCCTGTCCCGGCGGCTGCGTGGCCGGCGCGGGCACCATGCAGCCCATCAAGAAGTCCCAGGCGGCGGTCAACCTGTACGCCAAACAGGCCAACCACCAGGTGGCCAGCGATACCGAGCACATCAAGGAGCTGGACAAACTGGTGGACTGACCTGCCCGCCCGGCCTGATCACAAAGGGAGCGCCCTCCAGAGGGCGCTCCCTTCCTTTTCGCACGCTCCATGGGCCTGGCGCCGGGCCAGCCCGGGATTATCGCTTGCTGCCGGTGAAGAACAGGGCCACACACCCCGGTCCGGTGTGGGCGCCGATGACAGGGCCAATGTTGTTGAGGATGACCTCCTTTACCCCATAGCGCCGCTTCACCTCGTCAGCCACGAACTGGGCGTCCTCCAGGCAGGCGCTGTGACTGACGTACATGGTCTGCTGATCGGGCTCCGTCCCCAGCTCCCGCACCTTGTCCACCAGCGCCAGCAGGGAGGCCTTGCGCCCCCGGGCCTTTGCCATGTTGATCAGGTGCCCGGCGTCGTCCATGTGCATCACCGGTTTGATCTGCAGCATGGTGCCCACCAGGGCGGTGGCGGCGGACACCCGGCCCCCCCGCTTCAGGAAATTCAGGTCATTGACGGTGAACCAATGGCACTGGTGCAGCCGGTTGTCCAGCACCCAGGAGCGCACCTGATCCATATCCATGCCCTGCTGGCGCAGCCGGGCGGCTTGGGCCACCAGCATCCCCTGTCCCAGGGAAGCACACAGGGTGTCCACGGCATAGGCCCGCCGCTGCCGATAGCGGTCGGCCAGCTCGGCCGCGGCCATCTGGAAGGAGTGGAAGGTGGCCGACAGCCCCGAGGAGAAGCCCAGCACCAGCACGTCCTTCCCCCCTTGCAGGATGGGCTCCAGGATGTCCATGGCCTGACCCACATTGACGGCGGTGGTGGTGGCCATCTCGCCGGCGGCCAGCCGGGCATAGAACGCCTCAGGCTCCATCTCCCGGTTGTCTGGGTAGTTCCGGTAGGTCGTCTCCCCCAGGGTAAAGGCCAGGGGGACCACCTGCAGCTCCAGCTCCTCCACCAGCTTGGCCGGCAGATCACAGGACGAATCGGTCACAATGACATAGTCGCGCATACACAATACCTCCCGATACGGATCAAAATGGGTCAACGGGGTCCAGCGCCCCTGGAGCTGCCTTCTCCTTTTTCCCCTTCTTTTTCTCCTTCTCCCCGGTCAACAGCCCCTCGTAACCCGTCCGCTGGGCCATGATGGCCAGCACCCGCCGGCAGGCCAGGCCGTCTGCATAGCTGCGCAGGGCCAGGTCCAGCACCAGCTTGGGCAGGTCCTGGTCGGCGGTGTTCTCGTTCAGCCGCTGGGCGGCGGCGGACAGGGCCCCGTCCAGATAGGCCCAGAAGTACTCGTACTGGCGCTTGGAGTCTTGCCGCTCCCGGCCGATGGCGGTCAGCGCCCGCATCTCCCGCACCGACAGCACCTGCTTGAGGGCGCTGATAGCGGTGAGGTAGGCCAGGTGCTCCTGGCCGTATTTCTTGCCGTTTGCCCGGGAGAGCAAGCCGTCCTTGATATAGTTGTTGATCATGGCCGGGGTGAGGCCGTCCCCCTCCTCAAAGGAGATCATCTGCCGGGACAGGTAGGACACCACCTGATCCATATATAGGGGAATGTCGGGCAGTTCCTCCCAAGTGTCCGGCCGGTGCTGCTCCAGGCAGCGCTTGAGCTCTTGCAGCTGCTCCATCCGGGCTACCCTCCCAATCTTGTTTCTATTATACTATCACACGGTTCTCCAAACGTAAAGAGGGAACACAGCTCCAGATGGGAAAATAGAGTTGCAATCCGCCGCCGTTTCCGGTATAATGGCCATGCATTCCCGCTCCAGGGGCCGGTCAGGTCCTTGGGCCGGAGAGAAAGAAGGAAAGGATTGATCTGTGAATGAAACTGTGGCGCAACTGGATGGGGGCCGCCCTTCTGGCGGCGCTGGTCCTGTCCCTGGCAGGCTGCGGCTCCAGCGGCGGAGCAGGCGCTTCCCCCGGGCCAGAGAGCAGCAACCAGGCAGGCGGCTCCGTGACCGCCAATGAGGACTACTTCATATGGCAGGGCAACACCATCACCGGCTTGAGTGAGAGCGGCCTGCAGCAAGAGGAGCTGGTCGTCCCTGCCCGGTGCGAAGAGATCGGGGATTACGCCTTTACACGCTCACAGAGCCTGCGCCGGGTAAGCTTTGAAAGCGATCAGGATATTCAGCTTGGCTCTGCTTTCCAGGGCGTATCAACCGTAGAGTCTATCACGCTGCCCGCCCAGCTCACCAGCCTGGCCGACTGCACCTTTAGTCTCTGTTCCGCCCTGAAATCCATCGACATCCCCGCGGGGGTGACAGAGATCCAGGAGGATGGCTTTGAGTTCTGCGAGGCCCTGGAAGAGGTGAATTTCCTAGGGGATCACATCACCGCCATTCCTGAGGGCGCCTTTAACGGCTGCACCTCCCTCACCAGCATCAATCTGCCAGACTCCATCACCTTCATCGGGCCCCAGGCGTTCCAAAATTGTGAGTCGTTGACCTCCATCACCCTGCCGGAGGGCCTGAAAACCCTTGGCAGCATAGCCTTTACCGGTTGTAATCTCACCCAGATGGTCATCCCCGCAGGGATGGAGCTGGAGGTATACGACCCCGAAACCCTGCCCTTCTATAATTGTACCCACGACGATGGCATGACCGTCTATGTCACCGAGGGCTCCTGGGCCGATGAACACTTCAATGAGCTGTGGGGCTTTACCTCCATGACCAAAGCCTATTCCGCCGACTGACAAACAGCGCAGACGGGCGGGAAGCCATATGGCTTCCCGCCCGTCTTTTCACCGCGCACGGCGGCGTTTTACTTGTGGTCCACCCGGTACATGTGCTCGATCAGATCCAGCACCTTGCTGGAGTAGCCCATCTCATTGTCGTACCAGCTCACGACCTTCACAAAGGTGTCGGTCAGGGCAATGCCTGCCTTGGCGTCAAAGATGGAGGTGCGGGGATCGCCCAGGAAATCGCTGGACACCACGGCCTCATCGGTGTAACCCAGGATGCCCTTCAGCTCACCCTCGCTGGCCTGCTTCATAGCCTGGCAGATCTCCTCATACTTGGCGGGCTTGGCCAGGTTGACGGTCAGGTCCACCACGGACACGTCCAGGGTGGGCACCCGCATGGACATACCGGTGAGCTTGCCGTTCAGGGAGGGGATGACCTTCCCCACCGCCTTGGCGGCGCCGGTGGAGGAGGGGATGATGTTGCCCGAGGCCGCCCGGCCGCCCCGCCAGTCCTTCAGGGAGGGGCCGTCCACCGTCTTTTGGGTGGCGGTGGTGGAGTGCACCGTGGTCATCAGCCCGTCGGTGATGCCGAACTTATCGTTGAGCACCTTGGCGATGGGCGCCAGACAGTTGGTGGTGCAGGAGGCGTTGGACACAAAGGTCATATCAGGGGTATAGGCATCCAGGTTGACGCCGCACACAAACATGGGAGTATCGTCCTTAGAGGGGGCGGACATGATAACCTTCTTAGCCCCCGCGTCGATGTGGCCCTGGGCCTTCTCCTTGGTCAGGAACAGGCCGGTGGACTCCACCACATACTCCGCGCCCAGCTTCCCCCAGGGAAGGTCTGAGGGGCTGCGCTCCGCGCAGACAGGGATCTGCTTGCCATTGACCACAATGGCTCCATCCGTCGAGGAGACCTCCCCCTGAAACTGACCATGCATGGTGTCATACTTCAGCATATAGGCCAGGTAGTCGGCGGGGCACAGGTCGTTGATGCCAACGATCTCAATATCGGGGTGATTGACGCTGGCGCGAAAAACCATGCGGCCGATTCGGCCAAACCCGTTGATGCCCACTTTGATACTCATTGGAATTTCCTCCTTCAATCGTCTGAGTCTCCTTTGCTTCATACGGGTACAGTATACCCCATCCCGCGGGGAAAGTGAAGGGATGGCTAAAAAATTTTCCCTGACAGGCCGGCCTTTACTGCTCCTGGGTTGTCAGCTGGATGTTCTGGGCGCTGGTGCGGAAGGTATCCATCCAGCTCCCGCTGGCGTCGGTGTAGGTGATGGTGTAGACTTGGTCGGCGTTGATGCACACGATCAGCTGCTCCAGGGTCACCCCGCCCAGCTCATAGGAGCAGGTGTACTGATAGGCGGGGAAGTCGGACACTGGATCCCGGGTCAGGGAGTCCTCCGCGATGGTCACCTCCAGATCATAGGCGGACAGGAATCCCTCCTCCAGGGTCTCCCGGAGCATCTCCACCGTGATCTCATCAAAGGAGGCGTCGTCCATGCCTGTCTTTTCCACGACGGTCATGTTAATGTTCGAGCCGTCCTCGTGGATGTAGTAGCGCTCTATCCCCTCCATCTCCGTCTCCTCAAAGCCCTCGGGAACGTCGATGTCATAGCCGGTCACCACCCGGTTGTCCTGCGGCGCGCCCCCGCAGGCGGACAGCACGAAGGTCATCCCCAATGCCAGCAACAACGCTACGATCTTTTTCATACTCTCTTCTCCTTTTCTTTCCGCTTGATTGCCTCGTCCCGAGGGCTGGCCCCGGGCCCCAATCCAAACGCGGCACAGTACGGCCGCCCTTTCTGTCTTACCATAACAGACAGGAAGGGGTTCTGTCAAGGCCATCCTCAGGCCCCTGCGGCCCCTCAATGATCAGGGAGCGCCGGTCTCTCCCGGCTCCACTATCAGACGTTTTCGAAAGTCTTCCACCAGTTGGGATAGGTGTGCCACGACCTCTTCAGACAGGCCGCTGACATTGATCACGCGTGTGGAATTGAGCCCCAGCAGATAATCGGTAGACACGTCAAGCACTTCTGCGATCCGCATCAACATTTCAATGGATGGCTGGATGTTATCGTTTTCCCAGTTGGATACGCTTTGCTTCGTAACCCCCAACCGTTTGGCCAACTCTACCTGGCTCATATTTCTTGCCTGGCGCAATGCCCGCACTCTTTCATGAAACATAGACAGCCCACCAAAATCAAATATTACAATACTATTGTAATATTTGATTTGACACCATAAAAATACTGTGGTATTGTAATTTTGTACTGTCCAGGTCGAATTTTGGTATGAAATGAAGAAACGTACAGTCAAACTTCTCCTGCTACATCTCCTAGCTGCCCTGTGCCTGGCCGCCCTGGCGGGCTACGGCTGCCCATCCTATCGGCTGCTACGCCTGCGCTGTCCCGGCTGCGGGCTCACCCGGGCCTGGCTCCTCTTTCTGGGCGGTCATCTGGCGGAGGCCTTCCGCATGCACGCCCTGTTCCTGCCAGCCCCCTTCTGCATCCTGCTGCTGGCCCACCGGCATACCCCGCCCGTGCAGGCCCACCGGCGCCTTGCCACGGGCATTCTCTGTGGGTTTTTTCTACTGCTGGTGGTCTATCATCTTGGGCGTACCCTGCTGTTCCGGCGATAATGGGCTTGCAGCCCTTACCGTAATTCCAACGAGAGAGAGGTCACACCATGACGCAAGACAAAGTAGATATGTTCATCATGACCAACCAGAAATACCTTCCTGCGGAAAAAATCGTATTTTTGAAGCAGAAGCTGCTGGATCTTGACGAGAACCGGTTCTCCGTGGTTTCCACCATGGAGTTCAAGAACCCCACCACGCTGCTGCTGGTTCCCATTTTTCTCGGCTCCTTGGGTATTGACCGCTTCATGCTGGGGGAGGTGGGCCTTGGCATTCTCAAGCTGCTCACCCTGGGCCTGTGCGGCATTCTGACCATCATTGACTGGTTCACCGTCCAAAAGCGCACCAGGGATCAGAACTACAACGAGCTGATGCTGGTCTTGTAAGTCCCGCCGGCAACAGCGGCAGGGCTGCCTGAGGGCAGCCCTGCCGCTGTCTTTGCATCTGTTGAGTTTTTCCCCGCCCAGGGCCCACCGGACAGGCCCTGTCTGGCGCGGTCCATTTATTCCCCCAGCACCGCGGCGCATCGGTCGCACAGCTCCATGTGGTGCCCAGAAGCCCCAATGTGCTCGTCGTGGTTCCAGCAGCGGGGGCACTTGGGCGCTTGGGACGGCTTGACGGCAATGATGCAGGGCACCAGGCAGTCCTCCGCCCGCTCCCCCTCAATGGCCTGGGTGGTGACCGTGACCTTGGACACGATGCACAGCGTGGCCAGGTCGGCCCCGGCCAGGAAATCGGCATCCTTCTCCTCGGCTACGGAGATGGTCAGCTCGGTGTCCTGGGCCTTCTTGAACACCCCGGCGGCCCGGGCGTTCTCCAGGGCCTTGTTCACCGCGTCTCGCAGGGACACCAGCACACCCCAACGGTACAGCTCCTCGTCGGACAGGGCCAGCTCAGAGCGGTAGTCAGGGATGTCGTTGAACAGCACGCACGCTCCATCGTCCCCGGCGGCGTGGGGCATGGCCGCCCAGATCTCCTGGCTGGTGAAGGCCAGGATGGGAGCCAGCAGCCGGGTCATGCCGTCCAGAATGAGGAACAGGGCGGTCTGGGCGCTGGCCCGGCCCGCATCGTCCCCGCAGTACAGCCGGTCCTTGATGATGTCCAGGTAGAAATTGGACAGGTCGGTGACGCAGAAGTTGTAGACAGCCCGGTAGACGGCGTGGAACTCGTAGCGCTCATAGGCCTCCCGGCAGGTCTTGACCAGGTCGTTGAAGCTGGCCAGGGCAAAGCGGTCCAGCGCCTCCAGCTCGGCCACGGCCACGGGACGATCCGGGTCAAAGCCCGCCAGGTTGCCCAGCATATACCGGGCGGTATTGCGAATCTTCAGATAGGCCTGGCTGAGCTGCTTGAGGATTTCCGGGGAAATACGCATATCCTGGGTGTAGTCGGCGGAGGACACCCACAGCCGGAGCATATCCGCGCCGTAGTCCTTGATGACCTCGTCCGGGGAGACGGCGTTGCCCAGGGATTTGTGCATGGCCTTGCCCTCCCCATCTACCGTCCAGCCGTGGGTGATGATCTGCCGGTACGGGGCCGCCCCCTTGGCGGCGATGGCGGTGAGCATAGAGGACTGGAACCAGCCCCGGTACTGGTCGCCCCCCTCCAGGTACACGTCGGCGGGGAAGGCCAGCTCGTCCCGCTCGTCCAACACGGCGGCGTGGGTGGAGCCGGAGTCGAACCACACGTCCATGATGTCCCCTTCCTTGGAAAAGTGGGTGTGGCCGCAGTGGGGACAGGCCAGCCCCTCCGGGACCAGCTCGTCGGCGGTCTTTTCAAACCAGATGTTGGAGCCGTGCTGCCGGAACAGGTCGGACACCCGCCGGATGGTCTCGGGGGTGACGATGTCCGAGCCGCACTGTTCGCAGTAGAAGATGGGGATGGGCACCCCCCACTTGCGCTGTCGGGAGATGCACCAGTCGTTGCGCTCGGAGATCATGGCGGTCATGCGCTCTTTGCCCCAGGCCGGGTGCCAGGCGATGTGGTCGCAACTTTTCACCGCCGCGGCCTTGATGGCGTCCACCGAGCAGAACCACTGTTCGGTGGCCCGGTAGATGATGGGGTGCTTACACCGCCAGCAGTGGGGATAGGCATGGGTGATGTGCTCTTTGGCCAGCAGGAAGCCGCCGGCCTCCAGGTCGGCCGTCACCTGGTCGTTGCCCTTGGCATAGAACTGGCCGTTGTAGCGCTCGTCGGTCATCACACCCTTGGCGTTGACCGGCACGCTCACCCCAAAGTGCGTCTTGCCCGCCTCGTCATAGGCCCGGCAGATGTTGAAGTCGTCCGCGCCGAATCCGGGGGCGGTGTGGACGCAGCCGGTGCCCGCCTCCAGAGTGACGTGTTCGCCGCACAGGATCACCGAGTTCCGGTCAAAGAGGGGGTGGCGGGCCGCCATCAGCTCAAACTCACTGCCCTTCAGGGTGGCCAGCACGGTGCAGGCGGCGTAGTCCAGCCCCGCGGCCTTGCACACGGTTTCCGCCAGGCCCTGGGCCAGGATATACACTTCGCCGTTGGGGGCCTGCAGCAGCACATAGTCAAAGTCGGGGTTGACGCAGATGGCCAGATTACCCGGGATGGTCCAGGGAGTGGTGGTCCAGATCACGAAGAAGGTCTTGGACAGGTCTGCATAGCCGCCCAGCTTGCCCAGGTCGTCCCGGACGGGAAACTTGACGAACAGGGTGGTGCAGGGGTCGTCAGCGTATTCGATCTCCGCCTCGGCCAGGGCGGTCTGGTCGTGGGGGCACCAGTACACCGGCTTCATCCCCTTATAGATATAGCCCTTTTCCGCCATCTTACCGAAGATCTCGATCTGCTTGGCCTCAAACTCCGGCTTCAGGGTGAGGTAGGGATTGTCCCAGTCCCCAATGACCCCCAGGCGCTGGAACTCGGCGCGCTGGATGTCCACAAAGTTCAGGGCAAACTCCTTGCACTTGTCCCGGAACTGGGCGTCGGTCAGCTCATCCCGCTTGAGCTTCTTGTCCTTGAGGATGGCCGACTCGATGGGCAGGCCGTGGGTGTCCCAGCCGGGGACATAGGGGGCCTGGAAGCCGGTCATGTTCTTATAGCGCACGATGATGTCCTTCAGGATCTTGTTCAGGGCGGTGCCAATGTGGATGTGGCCGTTGGCGTAGGGGGGGCCGTCGTGGAGGATGAACTTGGGCTTGCCCTGGTTGCGCTCCATCAGCTTGCGGTAGGTCTCCACCTCCCACTTGCCGTTGAGCAGCTCAGGCTCCCGGCGGGGCAGCCCGGCCCGCATGGGAAAGTCGGTCTGGGGCAGGTGAATGGTCTGGTTGTAATCCATGGGTGGTTCTCCTTTTTCCTTGATCTTTTTCATGGGACAGCCGGCCCATTTACGGCGGCCGTCATGGATTTCAAGCTCGGCCCGTCAGTCCTGGAGGGTGTCCGCAATCACCTTCCGGCAGCCGCGGCACAGCATGGCCCGCACGGTGTTCTTATACAGCAGCTGCACGCCCTCCTGCAGACCCACCTCCCCCTCGCCCAGGGCGGCCCCGGTCATGCTGCGCCCCTTCTGGGTCCACTTGATGGGCTGGCCGCCGGCGGCCAGAAAGCCTACCTCCAGCGCCCCGCCGCAGAAGGGACAGGTTTGATCGTCCATGCGTATGCGCTCCTTTCCCGCTCTCTGCTGCAAATACAAAGCGCCTTTGCCTCCCAAATGAGAGACAAAGGCGCGCTGACCTCTGCGGTACCACTCTCGTTGCCGCGCCAAGCGCGGCCCCTCCACTTGTCCTGTAACGGGAACGCCCGGCGGAGCCTACTGGGGCGTACGCCCGTTGGGTCCGCGGCTCACAGGGGATCTTCCCCGGGACCGTCCCGCCGCTCTTCCACCATTTGAGCGACTCTCTGAGGGAGGTGTGCCGGGTACTCGTCCTGCTCAACGCCAGCTCCCCGCCGGGGTGGGCGAGGGGCGTATTTCATTGCTGGAACCCTTTTATCTTATCCGCGCCGGGTGGGTTTGTCAACCGTTTTTCCGAGAAAGCCGGGAAACGCCCCGCCGGAAGGCAGCTCCGGATCCGCCGCCCTACCCCGCCAAATAGTCGGATTCCTCGATGGTCCGGATGATATAGGCTACATCGTCATACCGCGAGCCGTTGGAACTGGACCCCAAACTGCAGATCAGGAACTCCCGGCCATACTGCTCATAGAGCACCACCAAGTTATAATCATCGCCCAAAGACCCCGTTTTAATCCCCGTCACCCGTTGGTTATAATATTCTGATGACACGTTGAGAAAGGCGTTGGTATTCCTCCACATCTGAGCGCTTCCATCCGGCAAAACCGCCGTATAGGTACTCTGCGCCACGATATCCCGGAACCATTCGTACTCCAGCAGGCGGTCCACGACGGCGCTCAGATCCGAAACCGTTGTCCGGGCATCTGCGTCAAAGCCACTCGGGTCGTATAAAATAGTGTTCTGATACCCGTTTCCCTGCAGATGCGCGTTCAGGCCAACCATAAACGCATGGACCCGCTCCTGGGCCGTCCCAGACTGGGGGGAAAGGATGCCGCCGCAATAGTCCGCCACTACATAGGCCGCGTCATTGCCAGAGGGAACCAGCATGGCCGCCAACAGATTGTGCAGAAAATACTCCCTCGGCTCAATCCCCGCAACAGAAGAGCCGGGCTTTGTCAGCGCGATTGCCTCCGGGTGCGCGGAAACAATGCTGCCCAGATCCGCAACGCTCGACGCATACTCCACCACGAACAGCTTGGCCAAACTGGCTGGCAGCTGGGGCTCCTCCGCCTTTTTGAAGATAAAAACCTCATCCCGCCCCCGGTCCACCACCAGCAGGGCCTGTGCATGATAGAAGTCCTCGGTATAGGGCTCTTCCTGCACCATCTGGGATAGAAAGACACGGAGCGCATCCTTTTGCTCGCGGAAATTTTCCGGCCGCATGACCCATGGCACCAGCAGCGCACCGCACAGCACTACGCCGGAAACCATGGACAGGATCCCCCATATACGCTTTTTCCCGCTTTTGCGTCTGCGCTCCATGGCAATCCACCTGTCTCCTTTCACTTAATCCTGGTCGGCACCCATTTCCCGGGAAAGGCAGTCTGCCAGAGACAGGCCCTACCCCTCCCCGCCAGCCCGGCGGGCCTGGAAGGCACACCAGCCAGCCCGCTCCAGCCGCCGGGTGACGGCAAGGCCGTTGTCCGCCAGGGCGGCGGCCACCTCGTCGGCCCGGGTGTCGATGATCCCCGAGGCCAAAAACACTCCCTCCGGGGCCAGGAAGCGTTCCACCACGGCGGACAGGGGGATGATGACGTCGGCCACGATGTTGGCCAGCACCACCTGGCTGCGTCCGGGCTCCAGCCGCTGGGCCAGCGCCCCGTCCCCCAGCACGTCCCCCGCGTACACCGTCAGCCGGTCCGGGCCGACGCCGTTCAGGGCAGCGTTCTCATAGGCCACGTCCACCGCCTTAGGGTCGATGTCCACTCCGATGGCGTGCTCCGCCCCCAGGGCCAGGGCGGCGATGGCCAGCACGCCCGAGCCGCACCCCAGATCCAGCACCTGACCGCCAGGGATCAACGCCTGCTCCAGCAGCTCCAGGCACAGCTGGGTGGTGGCGTGGGCGCCGGTGCCGAAGGTGAGCCCCGGGTTGAGGTACAGCGGCGCCCGGCCATCGGGCACCGGCTGGCCCCGCATCCACTCGGGCACGATGTAGAGCCGGCGGCCCACCGGGATGGGCTGGTAGTACTTCTGCCAGGAGGTGGCCCAGTCCTCCTCCCGCAGGGAGACGGTCTGGGGCTCGTACCCCTCCAGCCCAATCAGGTAGGCCGCCATCTGCCGCCGGCCCTCCTCGCTGTCCGGCACATAGAACTTCACCCGGCTGGCCCCCTTCATATGGCGGGCCAGATCCTCGTCCACATAGTCCCAGTACTGCCGGTTCTGCTCCAGAAAGCGGAGGAACTCCCCCTCCTCCTCCACCGCCAGCCCGGCCACGCCGTTGGCGGTGAGCACGTCGCACACCCGCTCCAGCTCCCGGGCCGGCACGGGTAGGGTCACCTCCAGCCACTGTTCGCTCATTGCGCTCTCTCCTTGCTCCCAATCATCGCGCTCACGTCTCCTTGACGCTCTTGATACTGTCCAGCCGGATGAGCAGTTCCCGCTCCTTCTTTTTCCCTTCGTCCGCCCGCACCAGAGCCCACTCCTCATCGGTGTCCAGTACCCGGCAGACCAGGCCGCTCATGTCCCAGCCGTCGCTGTACAAAGTGAGGGTGACGGTCTGGCCTGTCAGCTCTCCCAGGCGGCGGGACAGGTCTTTGCCCCCCACCGGCCGGATGCCGTTCTCCCGGAGCAGCCGCTCCAGCCGCCCCACCTTGCCCCACAGGAAGATCACCATGAGAAAGGCAAATACGCCGAAGAATTCCATCCCGTCCATCACGCATCCTCCTTTTCCTTCACAAAGGTGATGGAGTGGATGGAGGACACGGGAATGAGCAGGCTCTCCCGCTGGCCCTTTTTCTCCTTGACGAACTCCACGTTGGCCCAGGCCCCGTCAAACTCCCGGATGGCGCACCAGTCGCAGGCAGGCACTCTGTTTTCATTGCCGTAAAAAGACAGCCGCACCTTGCGCCCCACCGCCTGCTCCAGCAACCGGGTGACCAGGGCGGGGGAGGACACGGCAGCTGGGACAGGGGCCTCCTCCCCGTCCTGGAGCAGCCAGTCGCAGCTCACGCCCAAGAGCTTGCTCATGCGCACAATCTTGTCTGTCTCCGGATAGGCGGCGTCCGACTCCCAGCGGCTCACCGCCTGCCGGCTAACCCCCAACCGTTCCGCCAGCTGCTCCTGGGTCAGGTTGTTTTTCCGTCTGGCCTGGGCCAATTTACGCCCCATACTCATAGACATTCCTCTCCTCTCGCCTGTCAGGATGTCTTCAGCATATCAGCTTTGGCCCAAACCGCCAGCCAGTTTTGGTTTCACAAGGTAACGTTTGGGTTGCCGTTCAGCCCCCCGTCCGGGCGGACAGCTCCCGAAGGGTCATCTGATAGGCCTCCTGCTCATAGGGCAGCGCCGGCAGGGAATCGGGCAGCAGCCAGCCGTTGTGGGCAAAGATCCGGGCCACCATCAGCCGGGTAAAGGCCGGGTTCTTCACCAGCACCGGCCCGGTGAGATGAGTGGCAAACAGGTTGCCGGACACATAGCCCTCGCCGCCTCCCATCCCCTCGTTGCCCTCCCCCAGGGTGAGGCGGTCAAAGAGAGGACTGGTCACCCCGGCGGTGTAGGAGCACTTGTTCATAAAGCCCACCACCGGCTCGTCCCACAAGGGGGTGTGGGCAATCACATCCCCGGGGACCCGCCGGTCCGTCTCCTGGGTGGTAAACTCCGCCAGGCCCAGGCAGGGCCACACCTTGCCCGCCCGGTCGGCCACGCTCTGGCCCAGCAGCTCCATGGCGTTGCCGGTAAACAGCGCCGGCGCGCCCTGCTCCAGCAGCTCCTTCAGAGCCGGGGCATGGGGCCCCAGGGCGGCGAGGGCCCACTTCTGGCCCCGCTCGGTGCCCGCCCCCATATAGACAAAGCCCACGCCGGAGAAATCCGGGACATCGTCCAGCCCGGCCTGGCGCACCGTGACGGCCACACCCGCTGCCTCCAGATGCCGGCGGAGCACTGCCACGTTGGCGTATTCCCCGTACAGGGACATGCAGTCCGGATACAGATGCAGGATGGTCAGTTCCATGGTCTCTCCCCCTCAATCCCGCTGGGTCAGATGGAGCAGCTTGTCCCGGTCTGAGAAGCAGGTGACTACATACAGGGGCAGGCCCCCCTCTTTTTTGAGTGCCTCCGCCGCCGCGGCGATGTCCGGTTGGATCACCAGCTTGTCCCGGGACACCTGGGAGTAGTCCAGGCGCAGGGCCAGGTCGCTGGCATACCGGCCGCACAGCCACACCCGCTCCACATGGGAGCAGGCCAGCCGGTCAAAGTCGATGTCCCACAGCCAGCTGGTCTCGCCGGTGAAGTACTTGCGGCTGACCGCGTCCACGATCACCATCACCTCGCAGGGCTGGCCCAGCCCCTCAACATAGGCCAAGTTGGTGTCGTAGGCCACCGAGTTCTCATGCTTGGAGGTGAGCAGGACGCCCTTGTGGCCGCCCAGCGCAAAGGTGACCATCCGGCCGTTTTGCAGCAGGTAGTTGTTGATGACCCCCGCCATCACACCCTGCTCCACCCCGCACAGGGCGCACACCGACCAGGCGGCCAGGATGTTGTACACATTGTAGATGCTGCGAAAGGCCAGCTCCAGTTCCACCTGGCCATTGATGGTCAGCCGGCCCTGGGCCAGGTCCAGGCCGGTGGCGGCAAAGTCCGGCTGGGGCCGGTGATGGCCGCAGGCCTCGCAGCGGTAGTGCCCAATGTGGGCGTAGTGGTAGCAGGTATACGTCAGCTTGCCGCCGCACACCGGGCAGCGGGCCCCGTCGTGATAGGTCCCCCGGTGCTCTTGGGTGCTCACCGAGCACTCCTCCAGGCCGAACCACTTCACCTTGGACGGGTCGTGGCCCCGGGCGAAACAGGCCACCAGGGGATCGTCGGCGTTGAGCACCAGGATCTCGTCCGGGTGGATGGCGGGCTGGATGGACTCATATACCCACTGGGGATGGCCATTGCGGGTGAGCTGGTCCCGGTAGAGGTTGGTGATCACGAAATGGGTGGGGTGGAACCAACGGAAGATGTGGCGGGCATAGCGTTCATCGCTCTCCAGCAGCAGCACCTCTCCCCGCACCCGGCCCCCCAAAGTACAGCGGGACAGGATCAGGGTGGCCACCCCTTCGATCTGGTTGGAACCCTCCTTGTTGTACACCACCTGCCGGCCGTCCGCGGCCAGGATGGCGGCGATCATCTCCACCGTGGAAGTCTTGCCGTTGGAGCCGGTGACGGCGATGATACGGGGGGGCAGCTTCACCCGGCCCAGCACGCCCGGGCAGAGTTTCAAGGCGATCTGACCGGGCAGGGAACTGCCCCGGCCCAGCAGCTTACCCGCCAGGCGCAGCAATTTACAGGCCACAATGGCAAGAAATACGCGCATACTTCCCTCTCCTTATGGTTTTTCCGGTCCATACCGGCGGAAGGGTTTGCACAATCCCCCGGCGTCAGCCCCGGCCCAGATATATCATCAATGCCGCCACATCCGCAGGGCTGTCTCCCCACGGCCCTCCGGCCCGTGGGGGTCCCTTTCTTCATCCTGCTCGGGCCAACTGAATTGGCCCTGCGCCCAAGGTCTGGGCTGTGCCCAGCCCTGGTTCGGCGCTCCCGCGCCGCCCCACTTTCGTGGGGCCCCCAGCGTCAGCCCCGGCCCAGATATATCATCAATGCCGCCACATCCGCAGGGCTGACGCCGGAGATGCGGCTGGCCTGCCCCAGGTTCAGCGGCCTGATCTGATCCAGCTTCTGCCGGGCCTCCAGGCGCAGGCCCTGGATGGATTGGTAATCCATCTCCGGGGGCAGGGGGCGGCCCTCCAGTTTGTGCATCTCCTCCACCTGCCGGTTCTGCCGTTGGATGTAACCCTGGTACTTCACCGAGATTTCCACCTGCCGGATCATTTCCCGGGAAAGGGCGGGCCGCTCCGGGTCAAAGGGAGCCAGGTCGTCATAGCCCACCCGGGGACGGCGCAACAGGTCGCCCAGGCGGGCGCCGTGGGGGCAGGGGGGCTCCCCCCGCTGCGCCAGCATGGCGTCCAGGGCGGGGGAGGGGGGCGCTCCGGCATGGTCCAAACGGTGCACCTCCCGCTCCACGGCGGCGTACTTCCCCTCCACCTGAGCCAGCCGCTCCCGGCTCACCAGCCCTACCCGGCAGCCGTGGGCGGTCAGCCGCTGGTCGGCGTTGTCCTGCCGGTGGATCAGCCGGTACTCCGTCCGGGAGGTCATCATCCGGTAGGGCTCGTTGGTGCCCTTGGTCACCAGGTCATCCAGCAGCACGCCGATGTACCCATCCCCCCGGGTGAGCACCAGGGGAGGCTCCCCCTTGAGCTTCAAGGCCGCGTTGATGCCGGCGATCAGTCCCTGGGCGGCGGCCTCCTCGTAGCCGGAGGAACCGTTGAACTGCCCCGCCCCGTACAGGCCGGGCACCCCCTTGCACTCCAGGGTGGGCAGCAGCTGGGTGGGATCCACGCAGTCGTACTCAATGGCGTAGGCCGGCCGGGTCATCTCCGCCCGCTCCAGCCCTGGGATGGTGTGGAGCAGCTCCACCTGCACCTGCTCGGGCAGGGAGGAGGACAGCCCCTGGAGATACAGCTCCTCGGTGTCCAGCCCCATGGGCTCCAGGAACAGCTGGTGCCGGGGCTTGTCCGGGAAGCGGACGATCTTGGTCTCAATGGAGGGGCAGTACCGGGGCCCCACCCCCTCGATGGTGCCGTCATATAAAGGGGCGCGGTCCAGGTTGCGCCGGATCACCTCATGGGTGCGCTCATTGGTGTAGGTGAGGTAGCACACCGCCTGGTTTTCCGGGGGCTGCCCGGTGGAGAAGGAGAAGGGCTCCACATCCCGGTCCCCCGGCTGAAGCTCCAGTTGGGAAAAGTCCACGCTGCGGCGGTTGATCCGGGGGGGTGTGCCCGTCTTGAACCGGCGCAGGGCCAGCCCCAGTTTCTTCAAGCATTCCGTCAAGGGCAGGGAGGCGGCCATGCCGTCTGGCCCGGAGTCCCGGATCACCTCGCCCACGATGGTGCGCCCGCCCAGATAGGTGCCGGTGGCCACAATAGCCGCACCCACCGCATAGGTGGCCCCTGTGGCGGTGCGCACCGCCGTCACCTGGCCCTGGGCGCCGGTGAGGATATCCACCACCTCCCCCTGCTTGACCCACAGGTTGTCCTGACACTCCAGGGTATGCTTCATGATCTGCTGGTAGCGGCGGCGGTCGGCTTGGGCCCGGAGGGACCACACCGCGGGGCCCTTGCCCCGGTTGAGCATCCGGTACTGGATGCAGGCCCGGTCAGCGGCCTTGGCCATCTCACCCCCCAGCGCGTCGATCTCCCGCACCAGGTGACCCTTGCCCGTGCCTCCGATGGCCGGGTTACAGGGCATGTTGCCCACCGCGTCCAGGTTGATGGTGAAGCACACCGTGCGCAGGCCCATCCGGGCGGCGGCCAGGGCAGCCTCAATGCCCGCGTGCCCGGCCCCGATCACCGCGATGTCAAATTGTCCCGCATTGTAGTTCATGGCGCTCCGTTGTCTCCAGTTCCCTGCACCCCGCCGGGCCCGCGGGTTCCCCCTTGGGCTCTTTCTTGCGCGGCGGAACTAAATTCCGCCTTGCGCCGAGGTTTTGCCTCCGGCAAAACCCTCGTACGGCGCATCCGCGCCGCCCCGCTGCGCGGGTCCCCAGGGTGCCCGGCCCCGATCACCGCGATGTCAAATTGTCCCGCATTGTAGTTCATGGCGCTCCTTTGTCTCCAGTTCCCTGCACCCCGCCCGCCGTCAGCTCCAGCACCGCCAGGTCAGGCCGATTGAACAGCCGGAATCCGGGGATGGGCACCGTGTTGTTGCCCAGCCCCCGGGAGACAAACAGCGTGCTGTCCCCCAGGGTGTACACCCCCGCCGTCCAGGTGGGAAAGAACTCCCGGTTGGTGCCCAGCAGGCCGTCGGTGAAGGGCAGCCGGACGATGCCGCCGTGGCCGTGGCCGGAGATCACCAGGTCGTAACCCGCTACGGCATATTGGTCAAAGCGGTCGTTGCGGTGGGCCAGCAGGAGGATGCAGGACGCTTGGCCCTCTGCCTGGATCTCGGCGTAAAGCTCCTCCGGCGTCTTCTGGTCGGCATAGCCATTGGGGTCGTCCACCCCCGCCAGCACCAGGCTGGCCCCGTTCCGCTCCAGCACCGTATATTGGTTGGACAGCACTGTGACCCCGCATTCGGCCAGCACACCCTTCAGCCGGGGCACGCTCCCCACCGCCCACTCGTGGTTGCCGGTGACATAGTAAGTGGGGGCAATGGCCGCCAGCCCACGGGCCAGGGCGGGCACCATCTCCAGCTGGCTCTCCCGGTCGATGAGGTCGCCGGTGACGGCGATCAGGTCGGGCTCCTGCTCGGCCACCAGCTCCAGCAGGTCCTGGCTGCCGGGCCCGTACTCATGACCGTGCAGGTCGGAGATCTGCACGATGCGCAGCCCCTCAAAGCCCCCGGGAAGTCCGTCCACCGGCACCTGGGTCACGGTGACCTGGAGGCCCCACAGCTGCCACTGCAGCCAGAACCAGCCGGCCGCCAGCAGCACCAGCAGCGCCGCCACCCATCTCAGGGGATGGCGGCGCTTGTTCGCTCTGCCCCTTGTGCCGGGGTCAGTCCTCGTCATGGCCGATATAATAGGGCCGCATCAAGCTCTTGTGCTGGGTGGAGTCCTTCTGGCGGTTGGAGCGCAGGGGGGCCTCGATGGGGCGAGGCCGGTCATCTCGCCGGCGCTTGCGCTTTCTGGACAGGGAAGGGGGCAGCACCGATTGGGCCGCCGCCTTGCCGCCGCCGGACCGGCCGGGCTTGGCCTGCCGGGCCTTCCCCTCCTGGCGGGCGGGCTGCTCCTTCCGGGCGGCCCGGCCCGGCTGCTTCTGCCCTTGGGCAGACGGCCGCCGGGAGGAGGACAGCAGCCGGGCGGTGGCGTCCATGATTACATCGGAGTCCAGGGGGTTGGGCTTGTAAAAGTCGGTGACGGGCATAGCCGGGTCTTGGGGCACGGTATCGGACAGCTTGCCCTGGCGCACCCCACGGCCCAAGGGGCGCTCCCGCTGGGCCTGGGCCGTCGTCTCATCCAGGCGGACGGACGGGGACGCAGGCTGGGCTGCGGCGGCCCCGCCCCGCTTCCGGCGGCGGCTGCGCTTCGCCCCGCCCTCCGGGGCGGTCTCCCCCTCCTGCGGAAGCATGGCGTTCTGCCCGGACTGCCGGGCCCGGCGGCGCTCCTTGGCGGCGGCCCGGGCCTCGGCGTCCTCTGCGTTGATCGGGCGGCCCCGCTTGTCCCGCTGGGGCGGGTCGAAGTTGGCCATGGGCCAGGGATGATCCTCCACCACCGGGATGGCCCGGCCCAACAGCTTCTCAATGCCCTTGAGCTCATCCCGCTCGTCAAACTGGCAGAAGGAGATGGCGATGCCCTCATGCCCCGCCCGGCCGGTGCGGCCAATGCGGTGGACATAGGTCTCGGGCACGTCGGGCAGGTTGTAGTTGAACACGCAGGGCAGCTGCTCGATGTCGATGCCCCGGGCGGCGATGTCGGTGGCCACCAGCACCCGTGCCCGGCCCGCCTTGAAGTCGTTCAGGGCCTGGACCCGGGCGGTCTGGCTCTTGTTGCCGTGGATGGCCGCAGCCTGGATGCCCTGCTTGTTCAGATCCTGGGCGATCCGGTTTGCCCCGTGCTTGGTGCGGGAGAACACCAGGGCGGAGGGGATGTTCTGCTCGTCCAGCAGGTGGGCCAGCAGCTTGGTCTTGTTGGCCTTATCCACATAGTACAGGCTCTGCCGGATGACCTCCACCGGGGAGGACACCGGGTCCACCTCCACCTTGGCGTAGTCGTGGAGTAGGCTGTTGACCAGGTCCATGACCTCGGGGGGCATGGTGGCGGAGAAGAAGAGGGTCTGCTTGCGGGTGGGCAGCAGCTTGATGACCCGGCGCACGTCGTGGATGAAGCCCATGTCCAGCATCCGGTCGGCCTCGTCCAGCACGAAGATCTCGATGTGGCCCAGGTCCAGCAGTCCCTGGCCGTGCAGGTCCAGCAGCCGGCCCGGGGTGGCCACCAGGATGTCCAGCCCCCGGTTGATCTTGTCCACCTGGGGCTGCTGGCCCACACCGCCGAAGATGACTGCGCTGCACAGGGACAGGTGCCTGCCGTAGGCCTCAAAGCTGTCCTGGATCTGGATGGCCAGCTCCCGGGTGGGGGTGAGGATCAGCGCCCGGATGGCCCGGGGATTGGGGACAGGGCCGTTGAGGCGCTGGAGGATGGGGGTGGCAAAGGCACAGGTCTTGCCGGTGCCCGTCTGGGCGCAGCCCAGCACGTCCCGCCCGGTCAGGGCGGGGGGAATGGCCCCCTGCTGAATGGGGGTAGGGTTGGTGTAGCCCTGCTCGTCCAGGGCCTTGGCGATGGGGTCGATGAGACCTAATGCTCGAAAATCCATGATCTTGATTACGTCCTTCTTTTATAAGTGATGGTCGCGCATCTGCGCTGCCAGAGCCTGTTGAACTGCTTCCACCGTCTCCTCCAGGCTCTGGCCGTCGGCGGGCACGGTGAGATGGGCATACCGCCGGTACAGCGGCTCCCGGTATCGGTAGACATCGGCGATGGTCTGGCCCGGCGCCATGGCGATGCCCCGGGTGGCCAGATTATGGATGCGCCCCTCCACCTCCCGCTGGGAGAGGGCAAGGTAGACCACCGTGCCCAGGCGCCGCAGGTGGACCATGGCCTGTTCCCGGCATACGCAGCTGCCCCCCGGAGCGATGACGGTGCGGCCGCAGGACAGGGACTGGATGGCCCGGCTCTCCGCGTCCAGGAACGCCTCCATCCCAAGCCGGTCCAGGACCTCCTGGAGCACAGCCCCCTCCCGCTCCTGGATGACCAGGTCCACGTCCAAAAAGTCATAGCCCATGGCTTTGGCCAGCACCACGCCCACGCTGCTCTTGCCCGCGCCAGGCATACCGATCAAAATGATATTGTCCACAATTTTCACACCCGATACACGGCGGTCACCCCAACCACACAGCGGTTTTCCTGAGGCGGCGCCCATAAGATGACAGAGTATTATACCACGCCTGATCCGATTTGGCAATTTTATTTATCCAGCTCTGTTCCTCAAGACTCCCACCCGCTTCCAGGACAGCGACCCGGGCCCCCACCCGCCCGGCCCCAGCGCGGGGGACCTTCTGCCGCCGCTCTTGCGCTTTCCCCGATTTTGTGTTATGTTAAGTAAATCAAGACCAGGACTGGCCGGGGAGGTGCGGGCATGGCAGGGGAAAAGGTGGTGCTGGGGCTGTCCGGCGGGGTGGACTCCGCCGTGGCCGCCCTGCGCCTGCTCCAGGCCGGCTACGAGGTCACCGCCCTCTATCTGGACGTGGGCCTGGGAGGGGCGGAGGTGGCGGCGGAAAACGCCCGCCGCCTGGGCCTGGCGTTCCAGGTGGCCCAGGTGGGCGACGAGCTGGAGCGGCACGTCTGCCAGCCCTTTTACGAGGGGTATCTGGCCGGGCGCACCCCCATCCCCTGCGCCCAGTGCAACCCCACGGTGAAGTTCCCCGCCCTGCTGCGCCTGGCCGACCAGATGGGCGCCCGGTATGTGGCCACCGGCCACTACGCTCGGGTGGGACAGGGTCGGGACGGAGGGGCCGTGCTGCTGCGGGGTCCGGAGGGCAACGACCAGTCCTATATGCTGGCCCGCCTGGGGCGGGACACCCTGGCCCGCGCCCTCTTCCCCCTGGGAGACACCCCAAAGACCGCCGTCCGCCAGGAGGCGGAGCAGGCGGGGCTGCCCAGCGCCCACCGCCCAGACTCCATGGAGATCTGCTTCATCCCCGACCAGGACTACGCCGCCTGGCTGGACCGCCGGGGGGGCACTCCGCCCCCGGGCAACTTCGTGGATCAGGCGGGCAATGTGCTGGGCACCCACAAGGGCTACCACCACTATACCCTGGGCCAGCGCCGGGGCCTGGGGGTGCCCTCCACCGGGCGGTTGTTCGTCACCGCCATCCGGCCCGAGCGCAACGAGGTGGTGCTCTCCCACGGGGAGGGGCTGGAGGCCCAGGTGGTGGAGTGCGCTCAGCTCAACTGGCTGGGAGATACCCCGCTGGATGGGCCGCGGCCGGTGTCCGTCCGGCTGCGCCACTCCCGCGCGGCCCAGATCGCCCAGCTCATCCCCCTGGAGGGGGGCAGGGTGCGGCTGCGCATGGACCGGCCCGCCCGGGCCCCCACGCCAGGGCAGCTGGCGGTGTTCTACGAGGACGATCTTGTGCTGGGAAGCGGGTGGATCCTTTGAACTTGACACAGCTGCTGGGCCGCACCTGGGTGCTGGAGGGGGAGGAGCTCATGGGCCTGTACCGGCTGGACGAGGGGCGGTGCATCCTGCTGGACAGCGGGCAGCGCCACGAGCGGCAGGCCCTGGCCGCCGCCCTGGACCAGGCGGGGCTCACCCCGGTGGGGGTGCTGTCCAGCCACATCCACATCGACCACAGCATCAACAACCGCTGGCTGCGGGACACCTACGGCTGCCGTGTGGCCGCCCCCGCCGGGGAGGTCCACCTGTGCCGCGGCGTCAACGCCCTGCGCCAGTACCAGTCCTGCTACTCCCCCGGCACCGTCGCCCAGGAGTACGGGGACATGGCCTGCCCTGTGGACTGCCCTGTCTCGGAGCAGGCGGACGCCTTTTCCTTCTGCGGGGTGAACTTCTCCATCCTGCATACCCCCGGCCACTCTCTGGACCATATCAGCGTGCTCACCCCCGACGGGGTGTGCTACACCGGCGATGGGGTGTTCTGCGGCCCCGGTTTGCGCTCCAAGCTGCCCTACGCCTTGGACCTGAAGGGGATGCTGGACAGCGCCCGCCGCCTGGAGCAGGTCCGCTGCCAGGCCTACCTCGTCCCCCACCGGGGGACGGGCCCCGGCACGGCGCTGGCCGATGCGGCCCGGGCCACCCGGGCGCTGATGCTGGACCGGGCCGAGGATATCCGCGCCCTGGTCACCCGGCCCATGACCTGGGGGGAGCTGATGCAGGCGGTCAGCGCCCACTTCGCCCTGCGCTCCAGCGACCCCATCCTGGCCGTCCGGATCGAGCGCAACTGCCGGCTCTTCACCCATTTCCTGCTGGACTTGGGCGCGCTGGCCCTCACTGCCCGGGACGGGCTGGGCTACCTGGCCCCCGGCCCCCGGAGCCAGAGCCTGGCCCAGCTGTGTGAGGAGGGGCTACCATGACCCCCAACGTGCTGGTGGTGTGCGGCCCCACCGCCACGGGCAAGACCGCCCTGGCCGTGGCCCTGGCCCAGCGGTTTCACGGAGAGGTGGTCAGCGCCGACTCCATGCAGGTCTACCGGGGCATGGACATCGGCACCGCCAAGCCCACCGCCCAGGAGCGGGGAGGCGTCCCCCACCACATGATGGACGTGGCCGACCCGGGGGAGGACTACTCCGTGGCCCGCTATGTGGCCCAGGCCGTGCCCATCGTGGACGACATCCTCGCCCGGGGCAGGCTGCCCATCATCGCGGGGGGGACGGGGCTGTACATCGACCATCTGATCGCCGGGCGCCGCTTCCCCCCCTTCCCCGGGCAGGGCAGCCTGCGCCAGGCCCTTCAGCGCAGGGCGGGGGAGGAGGGGCTCCCCCCCCTGTGGGACCAGCTGGCCCAGGTCGACCCGGAGACGGCCGCCCGACTGCACCCCAACGACGCCAAGCGGATCATCCGGGCCCTGGAGGTCTATCTGGCCACCGGCAAGCCCCTGTCCCAGCACAACCGGGAGAGCCGGGCCCTGCCCAACCGCTACACCCCCCTCACCATCGCCCTGAGCTTTCGGGAGCGGCCCGCCCTGTGGGAGCGCATCGACCGCCGGGTGGATCAGATGATGGCTCGGGGGCTGGAGAGGGAGGTGCGTGGCCTGCTGGCCGCCGGGGTGTCCCCCCAATGCACCGCCATGCAGGCCATCGGCTACAAGGAACTGGCCGCCGCCATTCGGGACGGGCGCCCGGTGGAGCAGGGAGCGGAAGAGGTCAAGCTCCGCTCCCGGCAGTATGCCAAGCGGCAGCTTACCTGGTTCCGCCGGGACCCACAGGCCCATTGGTTCCTCTGGGAGGAAGGGGCAGTTTTTTCCTCTGCCCTCGCATTTTCGACAGAACTCATCCTGGACTCTGGCTTACAATAACCGCACTCCCGGAACTCGTTCCGGCAGATTTTCGCCGGGCCCTTTCCCCCCGGCCAACGAAAAAGGAGTGCACAGTTATGAGTTTCACCGCCGTTGCCGTGGGCCGTCAGCCCAATGTCCAGGACACCTTCCTCACCTGCGCCCGCCGCCAAGCCGCCCGAGTCACCCTGTTTCTGATGAACGGCTATCAACTGCGGGGCGTCATCACCGCCTTTGACCCCTATGTGGTGGTGCTGATGTCCGACGGCAGGCAGCAGGTCATTTACAAACACGCCATCTCCACCATCGCCCCAGAGCACCCGGTGAACATGGACCAGCCGTAAGGTTCCGCCCTGGGTCGGGGCCGGGGAGGCGGGAATCGAGGTTTCGCCATGAAAGAGAGCACCCTTGCCACCAAAATCATGATCGGGATCCTATGCATCGGCGTGCTGGTCTACCTGGGCATCTACCTGCTGCGCGGCTTCCAGGAGGATCTGACCACCGCCGTGGCCTATACCGACGCGGTCAACCACGGTGTGGAAACCACCGGCATCCTGATCCGGGAGGAGCGGGTGCTGTCCGCCGCAGGAGATCAGGTGGATCTGGTGCTCTCCGAGGGGGAGAAGGCCGCCGCGGGCGACACGGTGGCCCTGGTCTACTCCGACGCCTCTGCCCTGAGCACCCAGCAGGCCATCCAGACCCTGGACGCCGAGATCGAACAGCTGGAGTACGCCCAGTCCACCAGCACCCAGGTGGTGGACGTGACCCGGCTGGACCAGCAGGTGGTCAGCTCCATCCTCAACCTGCGGAGGCTGTCCGTCACCGGCGACCTGTCCGACCTGGAGGACTCGGTGCTCAACCTGCGCACCGCGGTGCTCCAGCGGGACTATGCCTACGTCGGCTCCGGCGAGATCCAACGGCTCATTGCGGACAAGCAGGCCCAGCGGGACGCGCTCAGCCGCTCCCTCAGCCAGGTGGCCCAGACCATCTACGCGCCCGCCGCCGGCACCTTCTCCGGCCAGGTGGACGGATACGAGTCCCTGGTCACCCCCCAGGGGCTGGACAACCTGACCGCCCAGCAGCTGTCCCAGTGGCTGGAGCTGGACACCGAGCCCGCCGCCGGCTCCATCGGCAAGCTGATCACCGACTCCACCTGGTACTTTGCCGCCCTGTTCCCCGAAAGCGAGCAGCTGCACCTGGTGGAGGGGGCGGACTACATCCTCTCCTTCTCCGGAGACTTCTACGGCAGCGTGTCCATGGAGCTGGAGCGGCTGGAGGCTGACCAGGGACAGACGCTGGCCATTTTCTCCGCCCGCTCCAGCCTATCCGACACCTCGCTGCTGCGGGTGCAGCGCGTGAGCCTGGTCACGGACACCGTGGAAGGCATCCGCATCCCCCGCCGGGCCCTGCGGGTGGAGACCCAGGAGGTGGAGCGGGAGGACGGCAGCGTGGGCCAGCGCAACCTCTACTTCGTGTATACCGTGGTGGGCCGCCAGGCCGAGCGCAAGCAGGTGGAGGTGATCTACACCGGGGACACCTTCTACTTAGTCCAGCCCGTGGATGAGACCGCCGCCGACCGGCTGCGGCCGGGGGACGAGGTCATCCTGAGCTCCTCGGGGCTGTACGACGGAAAGGTGGTGCGGTGATGGATCTGATTGCCCAGCGGCTGGCCGCTGTCCGCGCCGGCATCGCCCAGGCTGCCCGGCGCTGCGGCCGAGACCCGGGGGAGATCACCCTGGTGGCCGCCACCAAGACCCAGACGGACGACACCATCCGGCAGGCCATCGCCGCGGGGATCACCGTGTGCGGGGAAAACCGGGTGCAGGAGTTCACCGCCCATCTGGCTGCCGGAGCCTACGACGGCGCCCAGGTCCACTTCATCGGCCAGCTCCAGACCAACAAGGTCAAGTTTGTGGTGGGTCGGGTGGAGCTGATCCACTCGGTGGGTTCGGAAAAGCTGCTGCTGGCCATCCAGCGCCAGGCGGAAAAGCTGGGCGTGGTGCAGCAGCTCCTGCTGGAGGTCAACCTTGCCGGTGAGCAGAGCAAGGCCGGCCTGGCCCCGGAGCAGACCCTCCCCATGGCCCGGCTGGCTGCCCAGCTGGCCAATGTGCGCCTGCGGGGGCTGATGTGCATCCCCCCGCCCGCCACCGCCCCAGGCAAAAATCTACCCTATTTTACAAATTTAGCCCGGTTAGCTGTTGACATAAGAAAGGAAATAGGAGATAATAGGGTAGATATGGTGTACTTGTCGATGGGGATGAGCGATGATTATCAAGATGCTGTGTGCGCCGGAGCCACCCATGTGCGCCTGGGCACCGCCTTGTTCGGCGCCCGCCCGTTCCCCCCAATTCAGGAAGGGAGTACTGACCAATGAGCTTTTTAGACGAAATCAAGCGCCTTGCCCGGCCCTATGAGGACGAGGATGAGGATGTCTATGAGGAGGACTTCACCCCGGTGAACACCAGGGAGTCCGTCCGTGACCGGGAGCGTGACCGGGATCCCGAGCGGCGCAGCAACAAGGTGGTCAACATCCACACCACCACCCAGCTCCAGGTGGTGCTGGTCAAGCCCGAGCGGTTTGAGAATGCCTCGGAGATCGCCGACCACCTGCGGGAGAAGCGCACCGTGGTGCTCAACCTGGAGCAGACGGACAAGACCATTGCCCGCCGCCTCATCGACTTCCTGTCCGGGGTGGCCTATGCCAACGAGGGGACCATCAAGAAGGTCGCCCTGGCCACGTACATCATCACCCCCTATAATGTGGAGATCCTGGGCGATCTCATCGACGAGCTGGAAAACAACGGTCTATACTTTTGAGCGAAGGGGGCTTGAACGATGCTGACACCGCAGGAAGTGGCCAGCCACGCCTTTCCCAAGGCGACGCTGGGCGGCTATCACATGGCCATGGTGGACGAGTTCCTCGACCAGCTCACCGAGGATTACACTGCCCTTTACAACGACAACGCCATTCTGAAGAACAAGCTGAAGGTGCTGTCTGAAACCATCGAGGAGTACCGGGCCACCGACAACGCCATGCGCAAGACCCTGCTGGCGGCCCAGCAGATGGCCGACTCCATCGTCAGCGAGGCGGAACAGCGCAAGTCCCAGTTGGTGAAGGACGCCGAGGAGAACGCCGAGGCCCGCATCGCCGAGCTGGAGGCGGAGATCGTCGCCCAGGAGTACCGGCTCAAGCAAGCCCAGGAGTCTACGGCCGCCTATGTGCAGAAGCTGAGAAAGGCCCACCAGGAAGAGCTGGACTTCCTGGACAATCTGGATCAGCTGGTCCCGGCCCAGGTCGATGGGGGGCGGGCAGCCGACCCCGCCGCGCAGATCGAGGCGTCGGTATCCGTCTCCGTCCAGACGCCCCAGCAGGCCGAATCCGCCCCGGAGGAACAGGCCGAGCCGGAGCAGGCCCAGGCCGGGGAAGGTCTGGACTCCCAACCCGAGCTGGATCCCGATGCCACCCGCCGGTTTGAGGACCTCCAGTTCGGCAAGGACTATGAGATCCGCTAATCGCCCTTGGGCCAGCCCTGCCCAATCGGGCTCGGACTGCAAACACTTCTCAAAGTAACCGCCCCGGAAGCCCAGTGGCTTCCGGGGCGGTTTTTTCGTCCATGGGAGGTTATGAGGTCAGCTGTTGCCCTGCTCCCCGCCGGCGGGGGGCTTGGGCTTGCGGTGATGGGGACGGTGCCGGCGGCGCTTCCGCTCCCCCGACTGGGATCCTGCTGCAGCCTGGCCTGCCTGGGCCTCCTTTTGGGCGCCCTGCCGCTGCTTAGACGGAGCCTGAGCCGCGCTGCCGGACTGTGGCTGGCCCTGTCCCTCCCGCTTTCCGCCCCGCCGGCGGCGGCTGCTCGAACGGCTTCCGCCCGCCTGGGAGGAAGAACCGCCCTGCCCGTCCTGCTGATCCAGGTACTGGTCCAGCAGCTCAGACAGGTTGCGCGCTCCGCCCAAGGCGGCTTGCCCCTCACCCTCCGGGGGGATGTACCGCAGCTTCTCCAGCTCCGCCTTGGGCGGGGCCACATAGTCCTCCGGCCGCTTGCCCTTTCCGTTTCTCACCACCCGGATCTCGCTGACCCGATAGCTCTTGGGCTGCTCGGAGGAGTCCTCCAGGCGCACCTTTACCCGCTCCTTGAGCAAGTCCACCGACACCACGTTACCCACCCCATCAGGGCACTCCACAAAGGACTCCTGCTTGGGACAGCGCTTCATCGCGTCCTCATAGGCGTTCTGCTCATATTTTAAGCAGCACATCAGCCGCCCGCAGGTGCCCGAGATCTTGGTGGGGTTGAGAGAGAGGTTTTGGACCTTGGCCATCTTGATGGACACCGGCTGGAACTCGTCCAAAAACTGGGCGCAGCAGAAGGGCTTGCCGCAGATGCCCAGGCCGCCCAGCATCCTCGCCTCGTCCCGCACGCCGATCTGGCGCAGCTCAATACGGGTCCGGAACCTCCCGGCCAGGTCCTTTACCAGGGCGCGGAAGTCCACCCGGCCTTCGGCGGTGAAGAAAAAGATGATCTTGGAGCCGTCAAAGCTGTACTCGGCCTGCACCAGCTTCATCTCCAGACCATGGCGCTGGATGAGTTTTTGGCAGACGCCCAGCGCCTCCTTCTCCTTTCTCCGGTTCTCGGCGATCTGCCGCTCGTCCTTCTGCGTGGCCAGGCGCACCACCGGACGCAGAGGTTGCATCACCGCCTCATCGTTGACAAAGCCGTTGGGCCGCACGCAGGTGCCGTACTCCAGGCCCTTGCCCGTCTCCACAATCACGCTCTGACCGCTGGCCACCCGCAGGCCCATGGGATCAAAGTAGTACTGTTTTCCGCCCGCTTTGAAGCGGACGCCGATGATTTCTGTCATGTGAGGGTTTCCTCCGTATTCTGATCGCTGGTCGCGCTTGGAAAAGGGGATCAACCAAACAGCCGCGCTGCCAGGGCGCCCAGCAGATGCCCGCCGCCAGGGTGGTAGACCGCGCTGTCTCGGCACTGTTTGAGCGCGCGCACCACCGCCGCCGCTCGCCGGGGGTTGGCTGCCAAGGCCTGGGCCGCCAGCCCCTCGGCCACCGCCAGCAGGTCCAGCAGCTGCCCGCCGCTGAGCTTCTCCTGCTCCAGGGCGGCCAGCCCCTCGGCCACCGCCAGCTCGTCCCCCTCCAGCAGCAGACGGGCCAGCTGCCCCCCCTTCTGGAGCTGCTGGGGATCGGCCGGCTCCTCCTCTGGAGGCAGGGTGAGCTGCTCGCACCGGGAGCGGATGGTATCCAGCAGCAGGCCTGGCTGGCCGGACAGCAGCAGGAAGGCGGCGTAGGCCGGCCCCTCCTCCAGGCTCTTGAGCAGGGCGCTCTGGGCCGCGGGGTTGAGCGCGTCGGCCGGGTCGATGAGATAGACCTTTCGCCGCCCCTCATTGGGACGCACATACAGGTCCGCCCGCAGGGCGCGGGCCTGATCTACGCCGATCTCCCGCTTGCCCTCCTCCGGGGCCAGCCGGGTCAGGTCGGGGTGGATGCCCGCCGCCGCCTTCCGGCAGGGTAGGCACGCCCCGCAGGGAGGGCGCTCCCCCTGGCACAGATAAGCCTGGGCCAGGCGCAGGGCATAGGCCCCGCGGCTGGCCTGGCTGCCTCCCGTGACCAAGTAGGCGTGGGAGAGGGTCTGGGGCAGTGGGTTCACAGGCGCTCAAACCGGTCCACATCCACCACGAAAATGGTGGCGCCACCCACCCGCACTTCCACCGGCATGGTGGGGATGTAACTGTAACTCATCTCCGTGGTGGTGGGAATCAGCTGCTTGCGGCTGTGGGAATACTCCCGGATCACGTCGATGGCCGTTTGCACCTTGTCCTCCTCCACACCCACCAGCAGCGTCACGTTGCCCGCCAGCAGGAATCCCCCCGTGGTGGACAGCCGGGTAGAGGAGAAGCCGTTTCTGGACAGGTTTTGCACCACCGCATTGGCGTCGTCGTGATTGACAATGGCAATGAGCAGTTTCATCTTGATCCCCCTTTTGCGTTTCACTTGGACACAACCTCTACCGTTGTGTCACTTTCATTATATCCTATTTCCCTCAAATAGACCAGATGTTTTTTCTCCAGAAGCTCTCCCGGGGCCACCACCGGAACCCCAGGAGGATAGGGGGCCAGCTGCCCGGCGCTAACCTGTCCTTCCCCCTGGCTCAAGGGCAAGGTCCTCCGAGGAGCGAACAGGGCCTGCCGGGGGGTGAGCACCTGCCGGGGCGGGGCGGGCGGAGGCGGGCAGGGGCAGGGTCCCGTCCCCTGGTCCATCAGCTTCCCCAGCACCCGTTCCAGCCGGGCCAGCCGCCGGGGCCCGTCGGCGCAGGTGAGCAGGAATACCACGTGGCCCCGGTCGGCCATCTCGGGGAAGATCCCCGCCGCCCGCAGCCGCTGGGCCAGAGCAAAGCCGTCGGCACAGGACAGGGTCAACCGGGTGGGATCCAGCGCCACGGTTTCGGGCCGCAGAGCAGGGAAGCGGCGGCGCAGCCGGGCGGCGCGCCGGGCGGTGTACTCATACCGGCGGGCCCCCTCCCGCTCCATGTAGACCCGGACCGCGTCCAACCCCGCCAAAAGCAGGTAAGAAGGCGAAGAGGAGCCGTACACCGACCCCATCCCCCGCAGCTGCGCCAGGGTCAGGCCGTTGGCAAACAGCAGGGCGCTCTGCCCCAGGGCAGGCAGGGTCTTATGGGCGGACATGACCACCACGTCCGCCGCCTGATAGCCCTCATAGCCCAGGAAGGGCAGATGGGCGCCATGGGCGCCGTCCACCATCAGGCGGGCGCCGTGGGCATGGCACACCTGGGCGATGGCGGGTAAATCTGACAACACTCCGTAATAAGTTGGTGATGTAATACAAACCGTCTTGATTTCCGGGTGGTTTTGAAGGGTTTCCGCCACCTCGCCCGGCTGGATGGGCCCAGCCACCCCCTCCTGCTCCAGCCAGGGGCGGAGCAGGTAGTGGGGGGTGAGATCCAGCAGGGCCAGGGCATGGTAGGCAGAACGGTGGCTGCCCCGGTCCAGGGCCACGGCGCTACCCGCCCCCGCCAGCAGGGCCAGGCCGGTGTGCATCCCCTGGGTAGACCCCCCGGTGAGGAACAGACAGCTGTCAAAGCCAAAGCGCCGGGCCCACAAGGTCTCCGCCGCCTCAATGTCGTCTCCACCGGGGCCGAACAGGTCGCCGGTGCACCCGGTCTCGGTAAAGTCCAGGGCCACCTCTCCCAGGCGGGCAGGGGAGAGCACCCCGTGATGGCCAGGCATATCAAAGCGCAGCGGCCGCCGGGCGGCCAGGCGCTTCAGGCTGTCATACAGCGGGGCGGCGGGGCGGCCCATCCCTTTCTCCTCTTTCCCGCCCATGGGGCATCCCTCCTGTCAGCTTGGGGCTGACCGCCCCACCTTGAGAACTTCCACGAGAAAAGGCCGCCCTGCCGCTGCCGGCGGGACGGCCCCATTTCACTCACATTTGGCCGGGATCATAGGCCACCACCGTGCGGCGGTTAGGCTCTGCCCCGGTGGAGTAGGTCTTCACGCCGGGAAAGTCCTGGAGGGCGGTGTGGATGATGTGCCGCTCATAGGCGTTCATGGGCTCCAGGGTCATGTTGCGGCGGAACTTCACCGCCTTTTGGGCAGTCTTACGGGCCAGCCGCTCCAGCGACTCGGCCCGGCGGGCCCGATAGCCCTCCGCGTCCACATGGATGCGGAAGCGGCGGTTCCTACCCCGGTTGACCACATAGCCGGTGAGCTGCTGGATAGCGTCCAGGGTCTCCCCCCGGTGGCCAATGAGCGCGCCCAGGTTCTCCCCCTCCAGCACCACCTGGTAGGCATCCTCCTTCCAGGTGACCAGTGGGGTGGCCTGCACCCCCATGTGGGCGAACAGGCCGGTCTGGAAGCGCACAATGGCCTGGGCAACCTCATCGTCCTGCTCCGGCTGCTCCGGGGCGGGGACGGCGCAGGCGTCCTCATCCTGGGCCGGGCTTTGGGCGATGGGGCAGGCCGCGGCGGGCTGGGCCTCCGGCTCGTCCTCCCCCTGGTAGGTCAGCCGCACCCGGGCCGGGATGGAGCCGATGCCCAGAAAACCGGTCTTGCCCCGCTCCAGGATCTCCACGGACACGTCGTCCCGGGCCAGCCCCAGCTGGGCCAGCCCCTTGGCGACGGCCTCGTCCTCAGTCTTGCCGGTGACTTCCAGATACTTTTCCATGGGAAGACACTCCTTTCGTCATTGGACCGAGCTTATCCCTCCTGCCCGTCCTGCTCCGGCCCTTCCAATCCCTCTGGATCGGCGGGCTGACCCGGCTGCTCCCCGGCGGTTTGCTCCAGGTCAGTCTGCTCCGGGGTGGAAACGGGCGTCTGGGCGGACTGCTCCGGGGTGCGCTCTGGGGCAACCGGCCCCTCGGCTTCCTCCGGCTCCTGGGCAGGTTTGGCGGACTGGTCAGGCTTTCCAAGCCATTCATTGGGGTCATGATAAGGGGTGATGGGATATCGGTTGGGGTCGTAAGCCCGGCCCCGAGCATAGGCCCGGATGCCCTCCCGGCTTGCGCTCACGTCCACACCCTTCTCCTTGCCCCCACCCTGGTTTTGCTTGCCCTTCTTATAGGTGCCGGCAGCGATGGCGGCCGCCTTGCGCTCGGCGGCCAAGCGCCGGCGCTCCTTTTCCTCCAGCTTGGCCCGCTTGGCCTGCTCCTCCAGCTCCCGCTGGGCCTGCTCATAATCCTTGCGCAGGATCCTGCCGGCCAACAGCTCCTGCACCATTCCCAGCAGGGAGTTGGCAATCCAGTAGATACACAGTCCGGCGGGCATAGAGTAGCCGATCCACAGGGAGATGACGGGGCTGATGATCATCATGGTGCGGTTGGTGGACGCCGCGGCCTGGTCCTGCTCCTGGCTGCGGTTCATCCGGTTGGTCTTTTGGGACACGATCATGGACAACAGCGACATTCCCGCCGAGAAGATTGGCATGAGGAACAGGCCGATGGAGCCCCAGCTCACTCCATTCTGCCAAAATTGCAGGGTGGGAATCTGGGACAGGTCCAGGCCCAGAAAGCTGAAGTTGATGATAAACAGGCTGCCGCCTGCGGCGGCCTCCGCCGCGGCCAGATTGCCCGAGTTGAGCATGGAGGCCAGGGTCAGCTCGTTGGCGCCGGAAAGATACTCACTGCCCATCACCCCGGTCCAGTCCAGGGCGGTGGCCACCGAGGTGATGGAGGTATCGCTCAGACCCATCATGTACCGGAAGGGGCGGCGGATGATGGCGTACAGCGGCCACAGGATCAGCAGGGGCAGCAGCGACCACAGGCACCCGCCTGTGGGACTCACCTTGTTCTCGGCATAAAACTTCTGGACCTCCCGGTTATACCGCTCCCGATCGTTGCCGTACCGCTTTTGCAGCTCCCGCAGCTGTCCGGAGACCAGGCTCATCTTGATCATGCCCTTTTTGCCCTTCAGGTTCAGGGGAAAGAGGATGATCTTGATGATGATGGTAAACAGGATCAGGGCAATGCCATAGCTATTGAACAGTTCGCAAAACACCCGCAGCAGCCAGCTGAAGGGCGTCATGATAATTTGCAGAAAATCCATACAGGGCCTCCCTACTTTGATACTCTCACGCGCCAGCGCCCCTTGGGGGGCACCGGGTCATAGAGGAACGACCGCTCCCGGTGAAAGGGGTGGCAGCGCAGCACCCTCCACGCGGAAAGCAGGCCGCCCTTCAGCGCCCCGTGGACCTCCACCGCCTCCAGGGCATAGGCAGAGCAGGTGGGGATAAACCGGCAGCAGGGCGGCCGGCCGGGCGAGATCCTTTTCCGATACAGGCGGATCAGCCCCAGCAGCAGACGCTTCACGGCTTGCCCACCCCCCGTTTCCAAAGGCCCAGCTTGTCCGCCAGGTCCAGGAAGGAGCGCTCCAGCTGCCGGTAGCTGCTGTGGGCGGCCCGCACCCGGGCCACCAACACCAGGTCCAGCCCCTCGCCCAAAAGCCCCTCGTGCAGGCGGTAGATCTCCCGCAGGCGGCGGCGCACCCGGTTGCGCACCACGGCGCAGCCCACCTTGGTGGACACCGTCAGGCCCAATCGGTTCTCCTTCCTCCCATTGTGCCGCGCGTAAAGGGCGATCCTGCCGTCCGCCACGGTTTTCCCCTTCCGATACAGCCGGCGGAACAGGTGGTTCTCCTTCAGCGACACCGTCTTTTTCACAGGGACGCCCCTTTCCTCCCGGTTGGGATTGGACTGTTCCCAAACGGACGCTGGGGCGAGGGAATCTTCCCGCGCCCCGGCCTGCTCTATTTCATCCCGATGTATCCGCCATCAGTGGGTCAGGCGGGCGCGGCCCTTCATCCGGCGGCGGGCCAAAACCTTGCGGCCGTTGGCGGTGGCCATGCGCTTGCGGAAGCCGTGCACCTTGGAGCGGTGACGCTTCTTGGGCTGATAGGTACGAACCATGGGGGAACACCTCCTGTATAAAATTGCGGCGGACAACCCGCCGCCTCCACAACGTCTCCAGCCTGGAAACGCGGTTGACCTGTTTGGCGCCGGAAATCGGCGCATACGCACATGGGATTATACCGGATTCTCCCTGCCCTGTCAATCCAATTTCACAGAAAACCCTGACCTTTCCCTTTGTATACAAGATCTTGTATCAGATATTCAGCCCATCCACAATCATTTTTCCAACACCCAAGTTGATTGCCACTTTTCCACGGGAGGAAAGGAAAAGGTGGAAAAACTCTTGTGAACGCACCTGTTTTTTGCTATAATTATGTGGTTATCATAATGCACGTTTGAGGTGACGCCATGTCGATGAAATCAGCCGCCGATATTTGGGAAAAAGCAAAGAGCCTGATGGAGGCGGAGCTGACTGCCGTGTCCATCGAAACCTGGTTCGGCGATGTGGAGGCGGTCGCCCTAGAGGAGACCAGGCTGATCCTGTGCGTTCCCACCGAATTTAAGCGCAACATCATCCAAACCCGATTCCTGACCACTGTGGAGAAGACCTTGCGGGAACTGTTTTCCTTTGAAGTGGGGGTCGCCCTGTTGCTGCCTGAGGAGCGGGAAAAGTACCAGTCGGGCGCGGCCGCCCAAAGGATTGATAGCCCTTACCGCTCCTATACTTTTGACCGCTTCGTAGTGGGCTCCACCAACAAGTTTGCCTTCACCGCCGCGGAAAAGGTAGCCGACGAACCGGGTGGGGCCTACAACCCCTTATTCATCTATGGACAGTCCGGGCTGGGCAAGACCCACCTGCTCCACGCCATCGCCAACCGGGTGCAGGAAAACCACCCGGATTACCGCATCTTGTACATCAAGAGCGAGGAATTCGTCAACGAGCTGATCCGGAACCTGATCCAGGGTCAGGATATGCAGGAGTTTCGCAACAAGTACCGCACGGTGGACCTATTTTTGATGGACGACGTACAGTTCATCGCCGGCAAGGACTCCAGTGAGGAGGAACTGTTTCACACCTTTAACACCCTGTATGAGCAGGGCAAGCAGATCGTGCTCACCTCCGACCGACCTCCCCAGGAGATGCTCCGGCTGGAACAGCGTCTCAAAACCCGCTTTGAGCAGGGCCTGCCCGCCGACATCCAGCCTCCCGATTATGAGACCAGGGTGGCCATCCTGAAAAACAAATCCATCGAACGTGGCATCGTGCTGCCCGACCCGGTCCTCAGCTATGTGGCGGAGAATATCACCGCCAACGTCCGGCAGATCGAAGGGGTGGTCAACAAGATCATGGCCTTCCAGGAGCTGATGGGCGCCCAGGTAAACGTGGAGAACACCATCCGGGCGGTGCGGGACATCCTGCGCGCCAAGGAAGACTTTCTCCCCTCGGCGGACACCATCATTCAAGAGGTGGCCCGCTTCTATGAACTGGAAAGCGACGCGCTGCGGGGACAGAGCCAGAACAAAGAGATCTCCACGGCCCGCAACGTGGCCATGTACATCATCCGGGAAATGACCCAGCTATCCCTGGCCGAAATCGGCCAGCAGTTTGGCGGGCGCCACCACTCCACCGTGCTCAACTCCATCAACCGAGTGGAGAAGTACCGAAAGAACCAGCCCGAGTTCAACGAGATCATCCGGGACATCACCAACGCGGTCAACTCCGCCTACTGACCTTCTCCACATCCCTGCGGACTGTGGTGTGGAAGGCTGTGGAAAAAAGAAACGGCTCTCATGTAAACCATCATCCTGTTGAAATTTTGTGGAATGTTTTGCGCCGCCATATGCCGTGTCTTACCAAGCCTTTCAACCAGTTTTCCACAGCTTCCGCCAGCCCTACTATAGACTACGAATTGAAATACTCCTCCCCTATATTGACCGGCGGGGAGAGAAAGGAAACCTGCCATGAAATTTTCCTGTGAGAAAGCACTGCTGCAAACCGCCGTCACCACAGCTGGGCGGGTAGTGGCTGCCAAGAGCTCCATCCTCGCCCTGGAGGGTGTGCTGCTGGAGGGCTTGGACAGCGGGCTGCAAGTCAGCGGCTACAACCTGGAAACAGGCATTGTCACCAAAGTGGAGGCGGAGGTAGCTAATCCTGGATCCATTGTGCTGCCCGCACGCCTGTTTGGAGAGATCATCCGGAAACTGCCCGACGATATGGTCAGCGTGTCCACACAGGGCACCAAGGTGCATATCAGCTGCGGCCCCACCTCCTTTGACATCCTGGGCAGCAGCGCGGAGGAATTCCCTGAGCTGCCCGCCGTGGATGAGGGCAACCGTTTGAACATTGAACAGGGCACTTTGCGCTCCATGATCTCCCGGGTCATCTTTGCCGTCAGCGATAATGAAAGCCGGCCCGTCCACACCGGCGCGCTGTTTGAGATAGATGGGAACGAGCTGACCATGGTGGCGGTGGACGGTTACCGCCTAGCTCTGCGCCGGGAGGAGATCCTTCAAAAGGAGGGAGGGGAGCAGTTCTCCTTCGTGGTACCCGGGGCGGCCCTGTCCGAGGTGGACAAGATCTGCGCGGACAGCGACGAGCCGGTCCAGGTGACCGAAGGGGAGCGGCACATCACCTTCCGCATGGGTTCCACCCTGCTGGTGGCCCGGCGGCTGGAGGGGGAGTTCCTCAACTACCGGCAGACCATTCCCCAGAATAACTCCGTCAGCCTGGAAGCGGATACCGGCGCGCTGCAGCGCTCTATCGACCGGGCGTCTCTCATCATCAATGACAAGCTGAAAAGCCCCCTACGGTGCAAATTTGAGGACGGTTCGCTGTCCATCTCCTCCCAGACCGCCATTGGCTCGGCCTTTGACCGCTGCCCGGTGGTGGGGGACGGGAAGGGGCTGGAGATCGGATTTAACAACAGATTCCTGATGGAGGCGGTGAAAGCGGCTCCCGCAGAGCAGGTCCGTCTGGAGCTGAATACCCCCACTTCCCCCTGCCTGATCCTGCCCACAAAGGGGCAGCCAGAGCGGTTCCTGTATATGGTATTGCCGGTGCGGTTGAAAGCGGAGAAGTAGGCACAGATCTGGAGAGCGGGACGTTGAGGGGAGGGCGCGGGGAATGCGGGAGATGCGGGTCAAGATCACAACGGAATGGATCAAGCTGGACGCCCTGCTGAAGTTTGCCGGAGCGGCGAATACCGGAGGGGCGGCCAAGGCAGCTGTCCAGGGAGGGGCTGTGACGGTCAATGGCGAGATATGCACCCAGCGCGGTCGGAAGATCCGGCCCGGCGACCGGGTGGAGCTGGGCGGGGAGACCGCCCTGGTGGTGGAATGACCGTCAACGGGCTCACCCTGGATTTTTTTCGGAACTACACCCACCTGGAGGTCAGCTTTGACCCCGGCGTGAACGTCATCGTGGGGGAGAACGCCCAGGGAAAGACCAACCTGGTGGAGGCGGTGGCCTACCTCTCCTCCGCATCCTCCCACCGGGCCAGGTATGACCGGGAACTGATCCAGTTTGGGATCGACCGGGCCTTCCTGAAAGCGGAACTTTTCAGCCGGAAGCGGGACTATGTCCTGGAGGCCCAGCTCATCCGGGGAATGCGTCGGCAGCTCTGGTCCAACGGGGTGCGGCTGAAGTCGGCGGGAGAGCTGGCGGGGATTTTAACCACGGTGCTGTTCTGCCCGGAGGACCTCTACCTCATCCGGGCGGGAGCGGGGGACCGGCGGCGGTTTCTGGACAGCTGCATCTGCCAGCTTCGGCCCAGGTACGCAGCCGCCCTGTCCGAGTATCATCGGCTGCACGAGCAGAAGGGCAGGATCCTCCGGGACTGGGAGGAGAAGCCCTCCCTACTGGGGGCGCTGGACGACTACTCCCTGCGCATGGCCCAATGCGGGGCCATCCTCATCCATTACCGGGCCCACTTTATCAAGAAGCTCAACCAGACCGCTCCCGCCATCCATACAGACTGCTCCGGTGGGCGGGAAGGGCTGGAGCTGTCCTATGACACGGTATCCACCGTTCTGGATCCGTTGGCCAGCCCCAAGCAGATCTTGGGACAGCTGCTGGATCACCAAGAGCGGCACCGGCAGGCGGAGATTGATTCCCACTCCTGCCTGACAGGTCCTCACCGGGATGAGTTGGTCATCCAGATTGATGGGAATCTGGCCAAGACTTTCGCTTCCCAAGGCCAGGTGCGCACCGCCGCGCTGGCGCTGAAGCTGGCTGCCCGGGACATCCTCTATCAGGACACCGGGGAGTGGCCGGTGCTGCTGCTGGACGACGTGCTGTCCGAGCTGGATCACCGCAGGCAGGAGTTTGTCCTCAACCGCATCACCTCCGGCCAGGTCTTGATCACTTGTTGTGAGGAAGAAAAACTGGCCCAACTGAGGACAGGGCGCGCCTTTCGCATCCATGCCGGCAAGCTGGTGTGACATTCCGGAGGAGGATTTCATGTATCTGCATCTGGGACAATCGGTGAGCGTTCCGGAATCTTCGATTCTGGGACTGTTTGACCTGGATAACGCCACCTGGTCCTTCCGCACTCGGTACTTCCTGCGCCAGGCGGAGCAGGAGGGTCGGGTGCGGGATGTGGGGGGCGATCTGCCCAGGTCCTTCCTGCTGTGTCAGCAGGGGGAGGAGGAAGCGGAAGTCTATCTTTCCCCGGTCAACACCGCAACCCTGCTTCGCAGAGTGGAGCAGGCTGGATTTGAGTGAATGGGAGGAATGAGTATGGAGTTCATCCAGTACCTTGGGTTTGAGCTGGAACAGGATCTGGAGAGCGATCTGGATTTCTGCCCCATGGAGTGAGTTTAGGACGGCGGCCTTTGGAAACAACAGCGAGCGGAGGGACACAGTATGTCTGAACAAATGGAACAGCATTCCACCATGGTGGAGCACGAGTACGGCGCCTCGGAGATCCAGGTGTTGGAGGGCCTGGAGGCGGTGCGCAAGCGCCCAGGGATGTATATCGGCTCCACCTCCGCCTCCGGCCTGCATCACTTGGTGTATGAGATCGTGGACAACGCCATCGACGAGGCACTGGCGGGGTACTGTAATCAAATTACGGTGGAGATCCTGGATGGGGACGTTATCCGGGTGACCGACAATGGCCGTGGCATCCCCGTGGACATCCAGCCCCAGACCGGGCGGCCTGCTCTGGAGGTGGTGTACACCGTGCTCCACGCCGGAGGCAAGTTTGGCGGCGGGGGATATAAGGTGTCCGGCGGCCTGCACGGGGTGGGCGCGTCGGTGGTCAACGCCCTGTCTCAATGGCTGGAGGTGCGGGTGCACAAGAACGGCCAGATCTATGAGATGAAGTTCTCCCGGGGCAAGATTACCCAGGAAATGAAAATCGTGGGAACCACCGACCGCACCGGCACCGAGGTGGTGTTCCAGCCAGATCCCCAGATGTTTGAGGAGACTGCCTACGACTATGACACCCTGCACAAGCGGATGCGGGAGCAGGCATTCCTCAACGCCGGGGTGCGCATCCTCATGGCCGACCGGCGCCCTGGGTCAGAGCGGGAGGAAAATATGTGTTATGAGGGGGGCATCCGGGAGTTTGTCACCTTCATCAACCGGAACAAAACCCCCCTGCACGACCAGGTCATCTATATGTCTGGCACCAAGGACGATGCCATGGCGGAGATCGCCTTGCAGTATAACGACAGCTACAACGAGGTCATCGTCTCCTTTGCCAACAACGTGCACACCCCGGAGGGAGGGATGCACGAGGAGGGATTTAAGCGGGCGCTGACCAATGTGCTCAATGCCTATGGCAAAAAGGCCAATCTGCTCAAGGGGGACGACAAGGTGGCCGGCGAGGACTGCCGGGAGGGGCTGACCTGCGTCATCTCCGTCAAGCTCACCGAGGCGCAGTTTGAGGGGCAGACCAAGGCCAAGCTGGGCAACAGCGAGATCCGCACTTTGGTAAACAACGTGGTCTCGGACAAGCTGGAGCAGTTTTTGGAGGAAAACCCCGCCGTGGGCCGGGCGGTGCTGGAAAAGGCCATGATGGCCAACCGGGCCCGGGAGGCAGCCCGCCGGGCCAGGGAATCCATCCGGCGCAAGAACGCGCTGGAAGGGGCTACCCTGCCGGGCAAGCTGGCCGACTGCAACGAGCGGGACCCGGCCCTGACCGAGCTGTATATCGTCGAGGGAGACTCCGCCGGCGGCTCGGCCAAGCAGGGTCGGGATTCCCGCTTCCAGGCCATCCTCCCCCTGTGGGGCAAGATGCTCAATGTGGAGAAGGCCAGGGCGGATAAGATCTATGGCAACGACAAGCTCCAGCCGGTGATCACCGCTTTGGGCGCCGGGCTGGGGGAGGAGTTTGACACAGACAAGCTGCGCTACCACAAGGTCATCATCATGGCCGACGCCGACGTGGACGGCTCCCACATCCGCACCCTGCTGCTCACCTTCTTCTTCCGGTTCATGCGCCCGCTCATCGACCGGGGCCATGTGTACGCCGCGGTGCCCCCTCTGTTCAAGCTCACCCGGGGCAAGACCACCCGGCTGGCCTTCTCCGAGGAGGAGCGGGACGCCGTCTCCGCCCAGCTGAGAGGGGACAATCCCAGCGCCAAGGTGGACATCAGCCGCTTCAAGGGTCTGGGCGAGATGGACGCCCAAGAGCTTTGGGACACCACTATGAACCCGGAGACCCGCACCCTCAAGCGCATCACCATGGAGGACGCGGTGCGGGCGGACGAGATCTTCACCCTGCTCATGGGGGAGAAGGTGGAGCCCCGCCGGGAGTATATCGAGCGCAACGCCTTCAAGGCGGTCAATCTGGACTACTGATTCCCATCCCTGTTAAGGGATGGGAGCCCGAACCGAGAATTGAGAAATTTGCCGGCGGGGCCGGCCACCCAGCCCACCGGGCAAACTTCATGAGGAGGGACCTCCAGTCATGGCAAAAGACGAGTATATGAGCCGGGACATCTCCTTTCCTGATCAAAAGATCGTAGAGATCAACCTGGAGCATGAGATGCAGGCGGCGTACATCGAGTACGCCATGTCCGTCATTGTGGGCCGGGCCCTGCCCGACGTGCGGGACGGCTTGAAACCGGTCCACCGCCGCATCCTCTACTCCATGTATGAGAGCGGTTTGACCTCTGACAAGCCCTTCAAAAAGTCGGCCACCTGCGTGGGCGATGTGCTGGGCAAGTACCATCCCCACGGGGATCAGTCTGTCTACGACGCACTGGTGCGCCTGGCCCAGGATTTCTCCATGCGCTACCCCCTGGTGGATGGACATGGCAACTTTGGCTCGGTGGACGGGGATCCTCCCGCCGCCTACCGTTACACCGAGGCCCGTATGGCCAGGATTGCCAACGAGATGATGCGGGACATCGACAAGGAGACGGTGAACTGGGACCCCAACTTCGACGAGTCGCTGAAGGAGCCCCGGGTGGTGCCCTCCCGGTTCCCCAACCTGCTGGTGAACGGCTCGTCTGGCATCGCCGTGGGCATGACCACCAACATCCCGCCCCATAACCTGCGGGAGGTCATCGACGGGGTGGTCTGCATTCTGGAAAATGAGCACGCCACCCTGGATGACCTGATGGAGCATATCAAGGGGCCGGACTTTCCCACCCGGGGTATCATCATGGGGCGGGCGGGCATCCGGGCGGCCTATGCCACCGGAAAGGGACACATCCGGGTCCGGGCCCGCACGGAGATGGAGGAGTTTGGAAACGGCCGCACCCGTATCATTGTCACCGAGCTGCCCTACCAGGTGAACAAGGCCAGATTGGTGGAGAACATTGCCGACCAGGTGAAGGAGAAGCGGCTGGACGGCATCTCCGGCCTGCGGGACGAGTCGGACGGCAAGCGGGGAATGCGCATCGTCATCGAGCTGAAGAAGGACGCCAATCCACAGGTGACCCTGAACCGGCTGTTTGCCCAGACCCAGATGCAGACCACCTTCGGGGTGATCCTGCTGGCCCTGGTCAACGACCAGAAGCAGCCCAAGGTGCTCACCCTGCGCCAGATTTTGGACGAGTACATCGCCTTCCAGGAGGAGGTCATCACCCGGCGCACCCAGTACGACCTGAAGAAAGCCCAGGAGCGGGCCCATCTGCTGGAAGGGCTGCTGATCGCCCAGGACAACATCGACGAGGTCATCCGCATCATCCGGGCCAGCTACGACGACGCCAAGGAAAAGCTGATGGAGCGCTTCGGCCTGGATGACATCCAGGCCCAGGCCATTCTGGATATGCGGCTGAAGGCCTTACAGGGGCTGGACCGGGAGAAGCTGGAGGCAGAGTACCGGGAGCTGGCCGAGCGCATCGACTACTATCAGCGGCTGCTTCAAGACGGGGCAATGCTGCGGGGGGTGCTCAAGCAGGAGCTGCTGGAGATCCGGGACCGATATGGGGACGAGCGCAAGACCGAGATCGGCTTTGCCGAGGACGATTTGGACGTGGAGGATCTGATCGTCGAAGAGCAGTGTGTGTTCACCATGACCGCTGGGGGCTACATCAAGCGCACCTGCGCCCGGGAGTATGCCGCTCAGGGCAAGGGGGGGATGGGTAAGAAGTCCATGTCCACCCGGGAGGAGGACTATGTGAACACGGTGTTCACCGCCTCCACCCACGACTACATCCTATTCTTCACCGACAAGGGCCGGGTGTTCCGCAAGAAGGGCTATCAGATACCGGAGGCGGGCCGCACCGCCCGGGGGACCAACATCGTCAACGTGCTCCAGGTGGAGGCGGGGGAGAAGGTGTCGGCCATGATCCACACCCGGGACATCACCGACGAAGGGCGCTTCCTGGTGATGATCACCCGCAACGGAACGGTCAAGCGTCTGCCAGTGGTCACCCTGAAGAACCTGCGCAACAATGGTCTGCGCGTGATCACCCTGGAGGATGGGGACGAGCTGATGGTGGTGCGGGAGACCGACGGAACCAAGCACATCCTCATCGCCACCCACGATGGCATGGCCGTGTGCTTTGCCGAAACCGATGTGCGCCCCACCGGGCGGGGTTCCATGGGGGTGCGGGGCATCCGTCTGCGCCCTGGGGATTATGTGGTGGGGGCGGCCCGGGCAAATCCGGGCCGGGCGGTGCTGACCATCACCGAGCATGGCTACGGCAAGCGCACCCCGGTGGAGGACTATCGGATCACCAGCCGGGGGGGCGTGGGTATCAAGAACTACGCCGTCACCGACAAGACCGGCCGGGTGGTGGGCATCAAGGTGGTGGACGGCACGGAGGACCTGCTGCTGGTCACCCAGTCTGGTACGCTGCTGCGCACTGGGGTGGATTCCATCCGGATGGCGGGCCGGGCCACCCAGGGGGTCATCGTCATGCGCTTGAAGGAAGCGGGGGACCAAGTGATCGCCATGGCCCTGGCGGACAAGGAGACGGAGGGGGAGACTGAAGTCCCTGAGGCATCCGAGACGCCGGCGGAGGGCGGCGAGGGCTGAGCCATCAGCCAGTTTCAGGAGAGCCCGTTTCCTGGGAAATGGAGTGCCGATTCCGGCAGGGGAACCGACAGTCGACCGGGGGAAACTGCCGGTGGGTTGCGCCGGTGTTGGCGGGTGTGATAGGATTCAACCATCCGAGGAAAGTAGGTGTGGATGGGATGAAGAAGCAGTCGTTGGGAGCCACGGTGGTCGCCCTGCGCAAGGAGAAGGGGATGACCCAGCTGGAGCTGGCCGAACAGATGGGGGTGACGGACAAGGCGGTGTCCAAGTGGGAACGGGACCTGTCCTTGCCAGACGCGGCCTCTCTGCCCCGCCTGGCGGAAGTCCTGGGGATCTCGGTGGACGAGCTGATGCAGGGCCGAGCCGCCGCCCGCGGTAAGGGTGGAACAAGGGAGCTGGTTGTCCTGATTCTGCGGGGGGTGGCGATGGCAATGGGGATCTCCGTGGCGGTGCTGTCTGCCCTGGATCGGATCGCGGTCAGCTCTGCCCTGTTCCTGCTGGGGATCGGCCTGGCCTGTCTGGCTATCGCCCAGTTTGACCGGGAGGAGTGAACCCGCTCTTCCCATCAGCCCTGTGAAAAGGAGAGGTTGCATGAAAAAGGTGACCCTGTATACCGATGGAGCCTGTTCCGGCAACCCTGGGCCCGGCGGATGGGGGGCCATCCTGCTATACGGAGCGCATCGAAGGGAGATGAGCGGGGGAGAGGCGTCCACCACCAACAACCGCATGGAGCTCACCGGGGTGATCCGGGGGCTGGAGGCGCTGAAGGAACCCTGCATGGTGGAGCTGTACTCCGATTCCAAGTACGTCATTGACGCGCTGGAAAAGGGATGGGCAAAAAGCTGGAAGGCTCGGGGGTGGGTGAAGGGAGACAAAAAGCCCGCCCTGAACCCAGACCTGTGGGCACGGCTGTTGGAGCTGTGTGAACGCCACCAGGTCAACCTTCACTGGGTCAAGGGCCATGCAGACAACCCATATAACAACCGCTGTGACGAGCTGGCGGTTGCACAGTGGCAGAAACTAAAAGTGAACAGCGGTGGCCCAGCATAGGCTGGGCCACCGCTGTTCTTGTTTGAGGAAGCGTCCCCTTTTAGGCGTCCTCTTGGATCGTGCAGGAGATGCTTAGCTCTTCCAACTGCTTGGGATCGACGGTGCTGGGCGCGCCCATCATGATGTCTTGGGCGTTCTTGTTCATGGGGAAGGGGATGATCTCCCGGATGGAGTCCTCGCCAGCCAGCAGCATGACCATGCGGTCTACCCCAGGGGCGATGCCTGCGTGGGGAGGTGCGCCATAGGTGAAGGCGTTGTACATGGCGGGGAATTTGGACTTCACGTCCTCCTCCCCCAGGCGCACCAGTTGGAACGCCTCCAGCATGATCTCCGGGTCGTGATTCCGCACCGCGCCGGAGGACAGCTCCACTCCGTTGCACACCAGGTCGTACTGATAGGCGGTGATGGTCAGGGGATCCACCTGGCCGGCGGCCGCCTGCTTGAGGACCTCCAGACCGCCGTTGGGCATGGAGAAGGGGTTGTGGCAGAACTCCAGCTGGCCGGATTCCTCGCCGATTTCGTACATGGGGAAGTCCACGATCCAGCAGAAGGAATACCGCTCCCGATCCATGTGCTCGGGGCAGAGCTGCCCCAGCTTGGCGCGCAGCACCCCGGCAGTCTTCTGCGCGGTGAGCAGCTTGCCGGCGGCAAGGCCCACAAAGCAGCCAGGGGTGAGGCCCAGGGCAGCCACCACCTGATCCTTCAAGGGCTGGACGAACTTGGCGATGCCACCCACGATCTCACCGCTCTCGTCATAGCGGAACCAGTAGGCCTTTTCCCCAGTCTGCACCTCCACCTGCTGGCACAGCCCGTCGATCTGCTTGCGGGTGGCGGAAAAATTAGGGACCACGACGGCCTTGACGGTGTTGCCCTGGAAGGGTTCAAAGCCACAGCCAGCCAGCGGCTGGGTTGCATCCTGAAGGGTGAGGTGGATGCGCAGGTCGGGCTTGTCGGTGCCATAGGTGTCCATGGCCTCCAGGTACGGGATGCGGGGGAAGGGAGCCTGGGAGGCGGTGGAGTAGGCGCCGTACTGGGCAAAGATGGGGGGCAGTACCCGTTCCAGCACGGCGAATACGTCGTCCTGGCTGGCAAAGGCCATCTCCATGTCCAGCTGGTAGAACTCCCCAGGGGAGCGGTCGCCCCGGGCGTCCTCGTCCCGGAAGCAGGGGGCGATCTGGAAGTAGCGGTCAAAGCCAGAGGCCATCAGCAGCTGCTTAAACTGCTGGGGGGCCTGGGGCAAGGCATAGAACTTGCCAGGGTGCTTCCGGCTGGGCACCAGGTAGTCCCGGGCGCCCTCGGGGGAGGAGGCGGTGAGGATGGGGGTGGTGATCTCCAGAAAGCCCTCGCCCAGCATGGCCGAGCGCAGGGCGGCCACCACGTTGCAGCGCAGCACGATGTTGTCCCGCACCGCGGGGTTGCGCAGATCCAGGTAGCGATAGCGCAGGCGGAGGGACTCGTCCGCCTCCCGGCTGCGACTGACCTGGAAGGGCAACTCGTTGTGGCGGCAGCGGCCCAGCACCTGGATCTGGGTGGGGACCACTTCGATGTCGCCGGTAGGCAGCTTGGGGTTCTTGCTGTCCCGCTCCCGGACGGTGCCGGTGACCTGGATGGCCGACTCCTTATTTACCCCTTTGAGGGAGGCCAGCATCTCCTGCGTCTCCAAGACCACCTGGGTGACGCCATAGAAGTCCCGCAGGACGACGAAGGCCAGGGTTTGGCCCACCTCCCGGATCTGCTCCAGGAAGCCCGCCAGGGTGACGGTTTGCCCTACGTGCTCCAGCCGGAGCTGGCCGCAGGTATGGGTGCGTGATTGAACCATGTTATCTCAACTCCAAATCGTATCGGGATGGGGTGGCGCAATGAGGCCTGGGCTCACCGGTCCAGGATCGGGGGTTGGCTGGCTTGGGCATCCAGCTGCCGGCGGACCTGCTGTGCGGCTTCCTCCAGGGACAGGGTCTGCTGCTGCCCGGTGGCCATGTCCTTCAGGGTGACCTTGCCCTGGGCGATCTCGTCCTCCCCCAGGATGAGCACGAAGGGTACCCCGAGCTTGTCGGCATAGCTCATGCGCTGCTTGAACTTCTTTTGCTCGGTGTACAGCTGGGTGCGGATGCCCGTCTGCCGCAGGGCGGTGGCCGCGGCGATGGCGGGGGATAGCTGATCGGTCATGGGCAGCAGGAGCACGTCGGCAGGGGCGGTGTTCATCCCCTGATTGAGATAGCCCTGGTCCTCCAGCACGAAGAACAGCCGGGTCAGCCCGATGGAAATTCCCACGCCGGGGAGTTGTTTATCTGTATAATATTCCGCTAAGTTATCATATCGACCCCCGGAACAGATGGAGCCAATCTCGGGATGATCCAGCATGGCGGTCTCATAGACGGTTCCGGTGTAGTAGTCCAGCCCTCGGGCGATGGTCAGGTCCACCACAAAGTGTTCCTCGGGTACCCCAAAGGCGGCCAGGCAGCTCACCACGGTGGACAGCTCGTCCAGGCCCTGGTCGAACAGGGGATGGCGGCCTCGATACCCCTCCAGGGCGGTGAGCACTGCCTGGTTGCTCCCCTGGATGGTCATGAACTTTAAGATTTCGCCGGCGGCGTCTGGGGGCAGGGCAATCTCCGCCCCCGTTAGCAATTCCCGCACCTTCTCCGGGCCGATCTTATCCAGCTTGTCCACTGCGCGCATGATGGCGGCGGACTGCTCCCCAAGGCCCAGCATGGCGTAAAACCCGTTGAGAATCTTCCGGTTGTTCACCCGGATCTGGAACCGGCGCAGACCCAGGGCGGTAAAAGTGCTGTAGATGATGGCGGGGATCTCCGCCTCGTTGACGATGTCCAGCTTGCCGTCCCCGATGACGTCGATGTCTGCCTGGTAGAACTCCCGGAAGCGGCCGCGTTGGGCCCGCTCCCCTCGGTAGACCTTGCCAATCTGGAACCGGCGGAAGGGAAAGGTCAAGTCGGCATAGTGCAGCGCCACATACTTGGCCAGGGGCACAGTGAGGTCAAAGCGCAGGGACAGGTCGGCATCCCCTTTGGTGAAGCGGTATATCTGCTTCTCTGTCTCACCGCCTCCCTTGGCCAGCAGCACCTGGCTGGCTTCGATCATCGGGGTGTCCAGTGGGGTGAAGCCATACAGGCTGTAGGAGCGGCGCAGTAGTTCCACCATGCGGTCAAACTGGACCTGCTTTTCTGGCAGCAACTCCAAGAAGCCGGACAGGGTGCGTGGTTTCTGTTTTGCCATGATGATTACTCCTTGAAATCCTTTCGATTTATATTACAAAATGTTGCTACTCAGCCGGGGATGACAATGCCCTCGCCCCATGGAAGCCGCACATGGGACGAGGGCAGCGGGGGGCCAGATTGGGGCGGCGCCCACGGCCCGCCCTCAGACCTTCAAGGGGGTGCTGGGCTTGATGAGTTCCCGCCAGTCCAAATCGCCCCGGGCCAAGCCGTGGATGAGCATCTCAGCGGTGGCGGCGTTGGTGGCGAAGGGGACGTTGTGCTGGTCGCATAGGTTGGTGATATAGCGGATATCCTGATCCAGTTCGTCAGAGTTGGGGTCATTGAAGAACAGCACCATGTCGATCTCGTCATAGGCAATGCGGGCGCCGATCTGCTGGCTGCCCCCATGAGCATGGGACAGGAACAGCTGGACAGGCAGCCCAGTGGCCTCGGCAACCAGACGGCCGGTCCGGTTGGTGGAGCACACGGTGTGCTTGGCCAGGATGCCGCAGTAGGCGATGCAAAACTGCACCATCAGTTCCTTCTTATTGTCATGGCTCATCAATGCGATGTTCACGGGGTGGATCATCCTTTCTTGTGCGCGGGGGTTAGCGGATGTGCAAGAGGGGCGCTTTCCGGCCCAGCAGCCGCCGGGCGATGTTGAGGTAGGCAGGACAGGCACCCTTGCGGCCTATCAGCACCACAGGTACGCCGGAGGCGGCGGCCAGGGTCACCTTCTGATCCTCCGGGACGAGGCCCAGCAGGGGCAGGCCGGCGGCGTCCATAGCGTGGTCGATGGTGGTGCGCAGCTTGCCCATGAGCTTGGGTTGCACCCGGTTCATCACCAGATGGATGGGGTCCACCTGGCCCACCAGATGGGACACGGCCATCTGGGCGTCCCGCAGGGCAGCGGGGTCGGTGGCGGAGACGAGGATGGCTCGGTCCGCAGCGGACATGGCCAATTGGAAGCCCAACCCCAGGCCGGCGGGAGAGTCCATGAATACGAAGTCAAAGTTGTCTTTGGCCTCCGCCACCATGGCGCGGAAGGCCCGCTCGTCCGGCTGGTTCAGGGACAGGGGAGCGGTGAGCAGGGACAGGCCCCGGATGTCCGAGTGCTCCACCGCCGCGGTGAGCAGGGGACAGCGCTGGGCCATCACATCTCCAAAGTCCATGACAGCCCGGTCGGCCAGGCCCAGGGCGATGTCCAGGTTGCGCAGGCCGATGTCCAGATCCAGGCACAGCACCCGGTTCCCCAGGGCGGCCAGGCAGGAGGCCACCCCGGCCGTCAGCGTCGTCTTGCCGGTGCCGCCCTTTCCAGATGTTACCATAATGGCGGTTCCCATAGGCTGTCTCCTTCCCATATATGCAAAATCATATCACGAATGGACAAAGATGGCAATAGAAAAATCAGAAAAATTATCCAAAAGTTACGAAATGGCTTGCGAGATTGTAAGGATTACAGAGGGTGTTTGCGCAGCTTGGCCCACCGTCGGGGGTAGGGGGCGGGGGTGGGTTGAAGCTTGTCCACCACGATCACCCGATGGGTTATCGCAGTGTGGGGAATGCTGTAGTCCCGTATTTGGGCCACCGCACCGCCCAGGGCGGCGATGGCGGGGCGGGCGGCATCCAGCTCTGCCTGGCAGTCCACCCCTTTCATGGCCAGGAAGCGTCCGCCCACCTTCACCAGGGGCAGGCACAGCTCGCTGAGCAGGCGCAGGTCGGCCACTGCCCGGGCGGTGGCGCAGTCAAACTGCTCCCGCAGGGTGGGGGACTGTCCCGCCTCCTCCGCCCGGCCATGGTACACCCTCAGGCCGGACAGACCCCAGTCATCGGCCAGCCCTGCCAGCCAGTCCAGCCGCTTTTGCAGGCTGTCCAGCAGGGTGACGGATAGGCTTGGAACCAGCAGCTTGAGCACCATGCCGGGAAAGCCCGCCCCGGTGCCCACGTCGATGAGGCTTCCGCCAGGGGGCAGGCCGCAGTCCAGCAGAGGGGCGCAGTCCAGCATATGGAGGGTGGCCACGTCTTGGGGCTGGGTGATGGCGGTCAGATTCATCACTTGATTCTGCTCCAGCAGGGCGTGGCCATATCGGGCCAGCAGGGTGGAGGCGTTGTCGGGCACACGGCCGGTCAGCCCCAGCTGGGCCAGGCCGGTGGCGATCAGCCCCTGCATGGTTTGCTCAGGCATAGGCGGTACGGACGGCGTGGATCAGGGCGGGGCCGCCCAGGGCCAAGCCCAGCACGATGGCGGCCAGGGCGATGAGGACGATGAGCACCGTGAGCACGATGCCGCCGGGCGCGGTGCCCTTACGCTGCCGGTAGATAGCCAGTACAATGCCCGCTCCGGACACGGGGAGCAGGAGCAGGGGAAAGGTGCCGGGCAGCTCCTTGCCGGTGAAGATATAGAAGGTGGTGACAAACAGCAGCATCAGGGCGTAGGCGATGCCCATCCAGGCCGCCGTCCGCTTCTCAAAGGAGGCGGGGGTATAGGCGGGCTGCTGCTGGCTGTGTTCCGGATCGGACATGGGACAACCTCCTAACATATTTGGGGTCAGGGCTGGCGCTGCTGCTTGAGTAGGTCCCGGATCTCCATGAGCAGCTTCTCCTCGTTGGAGGGCTCGGGCGGGGAAGGGGGCGGAGCCTGCTCCTGCTTCCGCCTGGACAGGGCCATGGCCTTGTTGAACGCCTTTACGATGCAAAAGACCACCAGGGCCAGGATGAAGAAGTTGATGACGGCGGACAGAAAGCTGCCGTAGTTCAACGTATTAGGGGCAGTGCCCTCCTCCAGGGAAAAGAAGGTGGGGAGGGTGACGCGCATGGTGGAGAAGTCCATCCCGCCCAGGAAGATGGATACGATGGGCATGATGATGTCGTTGGTCAGGGAGGTGGTGATGGTGGAGAAGGCGCCGCCGATGATGACGCCCACCGCCAGCCCCAACACATTGCCCTTATTGATGAAGGCCTTGAACTCCTGAATGAACTTTTTCATGGAAAAATATTCCTTTTATATCAGGGATGGGTTAGCACTTGGGGACCAGCACTTTGGTTCCACCCAGATAGGGCTGGAGCACCTCTGGAATGTCCACCGTCCCATCGGCTTGCAGGTGGTTTTCCAGGAAGGCGATGAGCATCCGGGGCGGGGCGACCACGGTATTATTCAGGGTATGAGGTAGGTAGGTGCCTTGCTCTCCCTTGACTCGCATCTTCAGGCGGCGGGCCTGGGCGTCCCCCAGGTTGGAGCAGGAACACACCTCAAAGTACTTCTGTTGACGGGGAGACCAGGCTTCGATGTCACAGCTTTTCACCTTCAGGTCGGCCAGATCGCCGGAGCAGCACTCCAACTGGCGCACAGGGATGCCCATGGAGCGGAACAGCTCCACAGAGTACTGCCACATCCTCTCATACCAGGCCATGGAGTCCTCAGGCCTGCACACCACGATCATTTCCTGCTTCTCAAACTGGTGGATGCGGTAGACCCCCCGCTCCTCAATGCCGTGGGAGCCCTTTTCCTTTCGGAAACAGGGGGAATAGGAGGTGAGGGTCTGGGGCAAGGTGTCCTCGGGGATGATCTGGTCAATGAATTTGCCGATCATGGAGTGCTCGCTGGTGCCGATGAGGTAGAGGTCCTCCCCCTCGATCTTGTACATCATGGCGTCCATATCGGTCTGGCTCATCACCCCCTCCACCACGTTGCCGTGGATCATAAAGGGCGGGATGCAGTAGGTGAAGCCCTTGTCGATCATGAAATCCCGGGCATAGGCCAGCACGGCGGAGTGCAGCCGGGCGATGTCTCCCAGCAGATAGTAGAAACCCGCGCCAGATACCCGGCCAGCGGCATCCAGGTCTATCCCGCCAAAGGAGGCCATGATGTCTGTGTGGTAGGGGATCTCGTAATCGGGTACCACAGGCTCCCCAAAGCGCTGTACCTCCACATTGTGGCTGTCATCTGGGCCGATGGGGACAGATGGGTCAATCATTTGAGGGATGACCAGCAGGATCTGGTGCAGCTCCCGGCCCAACTCGTCCTCCTGGGCCTCCAGCTGGGCCAGCCGGTCGGCATTAGCCTTGACCTGGGCTTTGGCGGCCTCCGCCTCTGCCAGCTTGGCTGGGTCCTGTTTGGCCTGGCCCATGAGGATCCCTACCTGCTTGGACAGGGTGTTGCGCTCAGCCCGGAGGTTGTTGGCCAAGGTTTGAGTCTCCCGGTTTTGCCGGTCCAGCTCCAGCGCCCGGTCCACCAGGGGGAGCTTATCCTCCTGGAACTTCTTCCGGATGTTTTCCTTGACGGCCTCCGGGTTCTCCCGGATAAACTTCATATCCAGCATGAACAATTCCACCTTTCCCTGTTGAAAACTTTTCGGTTTCACGTGAAACAAAAACAATCAATCCTGGCCCGCAGGCTGAAGCCGGCCATCCTCGTCCTGTGTGAGGAAGCCTGCATCCAGCAGTATGTCCCGCAGGGTCTCATACCGCTGGGCGTCAGAGGGGACTCCGTCCTCGGACTGATCGCTGAGAGCGGCCAGCTCCTCCTCCCCCAGACTGGCTAGGGTCTGTGCGGCGGCCTGGTAATCCCCCTGCTCATAGTGGTACTGGGCGGCGGACAGGGCTTGGCGCAGATCGGCTTCCCCTTGGGCCTGCTGTTGGGCCTCCACCGCGTCGTTGTATTGCTGTTCCAGCTGCTCCTGCCGCTGCTGCAGGTCAGCCAGTTCATCCTCCAGGGCCCGGAGCTGCTCTTGCAGCTGCTGATTTTCCTCTCGCAGCTCATCCACCGCCTGGAAGGAGGTGAGAGAGTCCTGCAGATTGCCAATGATGACGTCGCTGTTGCGTTGCTGCATGAAATAGGCCATGAGCAGCAGCAGGAAGGCGGCGGCAAACAGTATGATGAGGTAGATGACCACCGATTGCCGGCGCTGGGGCCGGATGGGTGGGTCGCTCCGGGTAGCTTCTTCTTGCTCCTGGGGCGTGTCGGTATGGGGTGTCTTGTTAGCCACTTGCATGATCCTCCTCCAGAGGTTTGGGGGTGAGGGTGTGAAGCAGGTCCAGCAGGGCGTTCAGATCGTCCATGTTGTAGAATTCCAGCTCCAGCCGGCCCTTTTTTCGGCCGGTGGTGATGGTGACCCGCCGTCCCAGCCGGCCGGCCAAAGACTCCTCCGCCGCCTTGACATAGATCAGGTTGGGATCTTCCTGGGGTGCATGTCTGGAGGGGGGAGGGACCAGGGTGAACTTCTTGGCGGCGGCCTCCGCCTGCCGGACGCTGAGCCCCAGCTGGACGATCTCCTGGGCAAAGGCCTCCTGGGCGGTCTCGCCCTCTACCATGAGCACCGCCCGGCCATGGCCGGCGGACAGGGTGCCCTCCACCAGCATCTCTCGGACGGCAGGGGGGAGGGCGGTGAGACGCAGGGCGTTGGCGATGGCAGGACGGGACTTGCCCATCCGCCGGGCCACCTCCTCCTGGGTCATCCCGTGGTCGGTGAGCAGCAGCAGATACCCCTCTGCCTCCTCCATGGGGTTGAGATCCTCCCGCTGGAGGTTCTCAATGAGGCCCAATTCCATCACTTTTTTGTCGTCCGCCTCCACAATGATGACTGGTACCTCCGCAAGGCCGGCCAGCTTGGCCGCCCTCCAGCGTCGCTCGCCGGCGACGATCTGGTAATAGCCAGAGTCCAGCCGGCGCACGGTCAGCGGCTGGATGATACCATGCTCCCGGATGGAGTTGGCCAGGTCAGCCAGGGCCTGTTCGTCAAACCGCTTTCTGGGCTGATGCAGACCGGGCTCCACCTGGGAGATGGGCAGGGAGACAGAGCCGGACTCCTGGGGTTGCAGGGCGGTGTCCCCCATGAGGGCGCCCAGACCCCGGCCCAGACCTTTGGCTTTTGCCATGGACACAAACCTTCCTTTCTATTGGCGTAGGCTCACAGACGGGGCCCGCCGTTTTTCTGGTAAAACTCCCGGGCCATTGCCGCATAGGCGTCCGCGCCACGGCTGAGCCGGTCGTAGTCGGACACGGGTTTCCCATGGCTGGGTGCCTCGGACAGGCGGACGTTTCTGGGAATCACTGAGGCATAGACCTTGCCGGGGAAATGACGCTTGACCTCCTCGGCCACCTGCATGGACAGATTGGTGCGCCCGTCATACATGGTGAGCAGCACTCCCTCCAAATCCAGGTTGGGGTTGAGGGAGCGCTTGGCCAACCGGACGGTGTACAGCAGGTCGCTGAGCCCCTCCAGGGCGTAGTACTCGCACTGCACCGGCACCAGCAGGGTATCCGCGGCGCACAGGGCGTCCAGAGTGAGCAACTCCAGAGAGGGCGGGCAGTCGATGAGCAGGAAATCGTAGTGCGGCTTGATTTCCTCCAAGGCGTTGCGCAGGCGATACTCCCGCTGGTCCAGGGCAATCAGCTCCACGGTGGCCCCGGACAGGGCCTTGTTGGCTGGAACCACGTCGGCCCAGCGGGTGGCCACAATGGCCCGGGAGATGGAGGCGGCCCCCATGATGACATCGTAGATGTTGGGGGAGTGGGCCTTATCCACTCCCAGGCCGGAAGTGGCGTTGCCCTGGGGATCAAAGTCACATACCAGCACCCTGGCGCCAAGCTCGGTGAGGGCGGCGGCCAGGTTGACGCAGGTGGTGGTCTTGCCCACCCCGCCTTTTTGGTTGACAATCGCAATGGTTTTTCCCATAAAATCCCCCTGCCTTCTCCCGGCACACAGGCACAGCCGGGCCATTGTCGGTAAATCTCATTATATCCATTTTGAACCCATATTGCAACTACTTTCCCGGAGGGGGTAAAAAATCTCTCCCTGCATTCCAGGGAAGCAGGGAGAGAGAAACGGGGGGAATTGTGGAAGTTGTGTGGATGTTTCACGGGAAACAATTGACCGGCCTCACTTGGGAATGCGGATGGTCAAAATGACCTCTTGATCGGTTTCCTCCCGGCCGCAATGGGCCTGCACGCCGGCGGATTGCATCACCGCCAGCCCCCGCTGGAGGGTGTTGAGGAAGAGCCGGACATCTTTGGAGCGATAGATGGGCACCGCCTTGCGTGGGACACCCCGGCACAGCTTGTCCACATACTGCTCGGCCTGGGCCACATTGAGCCCTCTGCGGATGATATACCAGGTGGCCTTGCGCTGGAGCTCCGGGTCATCCAGGCGGAGCAGCGTCCGGGCGTGGCGCTCGGTGAGCCTGGCCTGCTTGAGTGCTTCCATCACATCCTGGGGCAGGCGCAGCAACCGCAGCTTGTTGGCCACGGCAGACTGGCTCTTCCCCACCCGATGGGCGGCCTCTTCTTGGGAGAGGTGGAAGCGGTCGATGAGCTGGCGCAGGGCAGCGGCCTCCTCCCAGACATCCAGATCCTTGCGCTGGATGTTCTCCACCAGGGCCAGCAGGGCGGAGGTGTCCTCATCCGCCTCTACCGGGAGGCACGGGACAGTGGTGAGCCCAGCCCGCTGGGCTGCCCGCAGGCGGCGCTCCCCCGCGATCAGCTCCCAGCCGTCGGCCACCCTGCGCACTGAGAGGGGCTGGAGGATCCCCAGCTGGGCGATGGAGCGGGACAGCTCGTCCAGCTCTTGATCCCCAAACACTTGGCGGGGCTGGTTGGGATTGGGGGAAATGGCGCTGATGGGGAGATCCACCACCAGCCGTTTGGAAGTCTTGAGAAAGATGGCCATGGAATCGCCGCCTTCTGTTAAGGTTTTCCAAATTGTACCACAGCTATAAGGCAGTTTCCGTCGAAGGCAGGCGGGGCAGGAAGTTTTTTCCGTCTGATCGGGAATGGGGGTACTTACTGGAAAAAAATGTGAGCCAGGACGATGGAATCGCCCTGGCCCAAAAAGGATGGAGGATAGAATGAAAAAGAAAGGATTACTCTTGCAAGCATTAAGATACCGAAGATTCATTACAAAAGTTCGTGAAAAGTTGTTACAAAAGTGTTAAATCAAAGGGGAGATGGGGTCAACCCCTCCGCCGCAGCCCGGCGAAGAAATCCTCCAACAGCTGGCGGCACTCCTCGGTCAGTAGCCCGCCGTAGATCCGGGGATGGTGGTTGAAGCGTTCCTCAAACAGGTTGAGCACCGACCCACAGCAGCCCGACTTCTCCTCCCGGGCGCCGTAGCGCACCTGGGCGATGCGGGCGTTGAGGATGGCCCCGGCGCACATGGGGCAGGGCTCCAGCGTGACGTACAGGGTGCAGCCCTCCAGCCGCCAGCTGTCCAGGGCGCGGCAGGCTTGGGCGATGGCTTCCACCTCCGCGTGGGCCACGGCGCTGTGGTGGGCCTCCCGGCGGTTGCGGCCCCGGCCGATGACGCGGCCTTGCCGGTCGGCGATGACGCAGCCCACCGGCACATCGCCGTCGGGCAGGCAGGCTCGGGCCAGGTCCAAGGCCTGGCGCATATAGTCCGCATGGGTCATGGGAAAATCCTCCTGTTCTTTTCCTAATCATTATGGTAACATAGTTTGGGAGGAAACAAAAGAACCTTTTCGGAAAGGAAGAGACGCCATGAAAGAGATGCTGATGTTCATCCTCCCGGGTTGCCCCCACTGCAAGCTGGCCCTGCGGGCCCAGCAGGCGCTGCTGGAGCGGCACCCGGAATGGCAGGATGTGCCCCTGCGCATTGTGGATGAGAGCCGGGAGGCCGCTTTTGCCAACGCCCATGACTATTACTATGTGCCCACCTGGTATGTGGATGGGGAGAAGGTCTTTGAAGGCCACGCCGAGCCGGAGGACGTGGAACGGGTGTGGCGCCTGGCCGCAGAGGGGTGAAACCCATCCCGTCCGAATGGACGGGCAAGGGGGCAGAAAGGGCGGGGCCGGCGGCCCCGCCCTTTGCCCGGGTAGGGGCGAGGCGGACGGACCCAATCCCCAGGCCCGGAGCAGTCCGCGGGCCAGCCGCTGGGGCGGCGGAACCTGTGCAGGTGGAAGGTTGTCCCATTTGGGGGTTGCGGACCGGCTCTGCCCGGGGTATAATAGGGCAACACTTTGGAATGGAGGAGTGAAATGGACAAGGGAAAGAGGAGGCTGCCCCGCTGGGGGGTCTGCCTGCTGGTGCTGGCCGGCCTGGGGCTGGCGGCCTGCGTGTGGGAGCTGATCTCCAGCCAGAACCCCTACTTGCTGTCGATGAAGCGGGCGCTGAAGTACGAGGTGCTGGGCCTGGAGCCCATCTCCCAGCAGGCCCGGACCGACGGGCTGGCGGAGGGGTATACCACCCAGCACTACGGGGATGGGGAGGCGGTGGACGGCTTTGACGGGCACACGGACCGAAAGAGCGTCTATGAGGACGGGACGGTGACCCGCCTGGTCAACGAGCTGGACGGCTATCGGCTGGACCTGCCGACGGGCACGGAGTTTGACTTCACCCTGTCCCCCCTGTTCACCCGGGCGCTGGGGGAGGGGTTTGACGTCACCATTTCCCGGGAAACGGCTACTTACAACGGGCTGGGGGATGTGATTGGCTTTGAGCTGTCCACCTTCCTGCCCTTCCTATTCCAGGACAGCTCGGTGCAGGAGCATGTGGAGCATTATGAGTACCGCTTCCTGCTCAGCCAGGAGTGGCAGGCCAACAATCGGGTGACGGTGGAGCAGTGGAGGGATGAGAGCGGGGTGGACTTCCTGGCCGCGGTGCTCCAGGAGCCAGGGGAGGCGGTGTACGACGGCTACCTCTACGCCACGGTGTACACCGGCAGCCGGGAGTACCTGCGGGTATTGTGCCGCTATGACAGCGGGGACGCCGCCCTGCGGGAGCGGCTGTGCCAGGGCATCGCCCAGATGCAGGTATTTGATCCCACGGGGGAGGGAGTATATACCGCGGAGTATGAGCTGACCGAGCCGGAGAACTGGACGCAGGAGACCGCCCAGCTGTTCGCAGACATTGTCAACGGGGACCGGCTGCGCTGGGGGGTGTTCACCCAGGACATCTATGGCGCGGGCATCCGGGAGACGGTGCCCGAGCTGGAGCAGGCGCTGGACTACACCTTTGACGTGCTCCTGTCCTATGTGCCGCTGAACACCGACTTCCCAACGGAATTCATGGAGGAGAACCGGCTCAGCGGCCGGCTGATACAGCTCACCTTCCAGGCCACGGACAACAACAACGAGGAGCTGTTTGCTCGCTCCCCGCTGCTGGATCTATACCGGGGGGAGATGGATGAGCAGATCCGCTCCTTTGCCCGTCAGGCGGCGGACTGGGGCCATCCCTTCCTGTTCCGGCTGAACAACGAGATGAACTCCGACTGGACCAGCTACGGCGGTGTGGTCAACCTGGGCGACCCCCAGATCTTCATCAGCGTGTGGCAGCGGATCTATGACATCTTCCAGCAGGAGGGAGTGGACAACTGCATCTGGATCTTTAACCCCAACGACCGCAGCGCCCCGCCCTCTAAGTGGAACGACTCCCTGGCCTACTGCCCCGGGGATGGGTATTTTCAGATGCTGGGGGTCACCGGATACAACAACGGCACCTACTACACCCAATGGGCGGAGCAGTGGCGGGAGTTTGACGTGATCTATGACGAGATCCAGGAGATGTACCTGCCCCATTTTGACCAGTATCCCTGGATCATCACCGAGTTTGCCTCTTCCAGCATCGGGGGGGACAAGGCGGCCTGGATCCGCAATATGTTCGACCACATCGGGGACTACCCCAACATCAAGATCGCCGTGTGGTTCAGCTATGCCGACTTTGACGGGGAGACTCCCGCCCGACCCTACTGGCTGGACGAGACGGAGGAGACGCTGGAGGCCTTCCGGCAGGGGCTGGCCAGGCTCCAGGAGGGCCAGCCTTGACCGGCGGGCTGGGGTATGCTATGCTGAGGACTGGAAACATTTGGCCAGCCGAGCTGGTTGGCCGGGGGAAAGGAAGATTACAAAATGAAGAGACTGCTCAACGCCGCCATGGTGTATTTCCTGCTGGCGGCTGCCGCCGGGGTGTTTTACCGGGAGTTCACCAAGTGGAATGACTACGCCGGGGTCACCACCCTGGGCAAGCTACACACCCACCTGTTTACGCTGGGGATGCTCCTGTTCCTGATCCTGGCCCTGTTTGCCCGGCAGGACCCCGCCCTGGTGGAGCGGAAGGGGTTCCGGGCCTTCTTCGTGCTGTACAATATCGCCCTGCCCTTCCTGGTGTGCACCCTGCTGGCCAGGGGCATCCTGGAGGTGCTGCGGGTGGAGATGAGCACATCCATGGACGCCATGGTCTCCGGTATCGCGGGGCTCTCCCACATTCTGATCACCGTCGCGCTGCTATTGCTCTTCCTGGTTTTGCGCAGGAACCTGACCAGGGAGCAGGTGGCATAACAAGCGGGGATCACGCCATCCCGATTCCCTGGAGTAAAACCAATCAAACGGCGCAGGCCGGCAGCCCAGTTCGGGCCGCCGGCCTGCGTTATTTTTTACCGACGGGTTCCCGTCCCGGCGGGGGCGGGGCGGTGGGCAGAGCGCCGCTGGGCGGACCGCCGCAGGGCCTTTTCCAGCTCACACACCACCACGGGGGTTATGGCCAGGCCCAACACGCAGGCCCACTGGGGCGCGGTGAGGGCGCACACGCCAAACAGCCCCATCAGCGGGGGCAGGAGCAGCACCGCCAGCTGGAGGGCCAGCCCCACCAGGAAGGCCTTATTCATGGCCGGGTTGGACAGGATGCCCAGGCGCAGCAAGGACTGATCCTCGCTGCGCACGTCAAAGGCGTGGAAGAGCTGGCAGAGGGTGAGGGTGGCAAAGGCCATGGTGTTGGCCGCCGCGTCGGCCAAGGAGGGGTCTGACAGGATGTACTCGCCCAGCCAGTAGGCGGCCAGGGTGAGCAGGCCCACCATGGCCCCCTGCCAGGCCAGGCGCAGGGAGAAGGCCCGGTCGAACAGAGGGGTTCTGGCCGAGCGGGGCTGCTGGTCCATAACCGAGCGCTCTACCGGTTCCATGCCCAGGGCCAGGGCGGGCAGGGAGTCGGTGACCAGATTGAGCCACAGCAGCTGGACGGGTACCAGCGGGGCCTGCTGGAAGTTGAACAGGGTGGCCAGAAACAGGGTGAGGATCTCCCCGATGTTGCAGCTGAGCAGGTAGTGGATGGCCTTGCGGATGTTGGCGTAGATGCCCCGGCCCTGCTCCACGGCGTGGACGATGGTGGCGAAGTTGTCGTCGGTGAGGATCATGTCTGCCGCCCCCTTGGCCACGTCGGTGCCGGTGACTCCCATGGCGCAACCGATGTCGGCCACTTTCAGGGCGGGGGCGTCGTTCACCCCGTCGCCGGTCATGGCCACCACCATGCCCCGCCTCTGCCAGGCCTGGACGATGCGCATCTTGTGTTCAGGGGTCACCCGGGCATAGACGGAGAAGCGGGCCACATCCTGCTCCAGCATCTGCTGGCTCATAAAGTCCAGGTCCTCGCCGGTGATGGCCAGGTCGCCCGGCCGAAAGATGTCCAGCTGCTTGGCGATGGCCACGGCGGTGAGCTTGTGGTCGCCGGTGATCATCACCGGGCGGATGCCCGCCCGATAGCATTGGGCCACCGCCTGCTTGACCTCCAGCCGGGGGGGATCGATCATACCCACCAGGCCCACGAAGGTCAGTCCGGTCTCCAGCAGTTCCGGGGTGGGCTGGCCGGCGGGCAGGATGTCCAGATCTCGGTAGGCCACCCCCAGCACCCGCAGGGCCTGTCCGGCCATGGAGGCATTGGCCCGCTCCACGCCCATGGCCATGGCGGGGGAGAGGGGGACGGGCCGGCCGCGCAGCAGGTGGGAGCACCGGGAGAGCAGTACGTCGGGGGCGCCCTTGACCATCACCCGGTACCGGCCCTTATGGGGATGGACGGTGCTCATCAGCTTGCGCTGGGAGTCAAAGGGCAGCTCGGCCACCCGGGGCATATCCCGTTCCAGCTGGTTCTTGTCCAGCCCCTCCTGGAGGGCAGCCTCCACCAGGGCGGTCTCGGTGGGGTCTCCGATGGCGCTGTCCCCGCCCTGGGGCAGCACCGCGTCGGCGCACAGTGCCCCGATGGTCAGCGCCTGGGCCCGGTGTCCATCGTCCCAGGACCACACCTGCACCACCCGCATCCGGTTCTGGGTGAGGGTGCCCGTCTTGTCCGAACAGATCACCCCGGCACAGCCCAAGGTCTCCACCGCGGGCAGCTTCTTGACGATGGCCCCCCGGCCCGCCATGCGCTGCACCCCCAGGGCCAGCACGATGGTGACGATGGCGGGCAGCCCCTCGGGGATGGCGGCCACCGCCAGGGAGACGGCGGAGATGAACATGGACAGCAGCTGTTTGCCGTACAGCAGGCCCACGCCGAACATCACCGCGCACACGCTCAGACAGAGGAAGGAGAGGGTCTTGGAGATCTCGGCCAGCCGCCGCTGCAGGGGGGTGGCCGACTCCGGCGCGTCGGTGAGCAGCCGGGCGATGCGGCCCACCTCGGTGTCCATGCCTGTGGCGGTGACCACGCAGGTGGCCCGGCCGTTGGTGATGACGGTGGAGGCCACCACCATGTTCCGTCGGTCTCCCAGGGGGGTGTCCTCCGGCAGGGAGGGGACGGCCTGCTTGCTCACGGGGACGGACTCCCCCGTGATGGCCGACTCGTCCGCCTTCAGGTTGGCGCACTCCAAAATGCGGGCGTCGGCGGGCACCAGGTCGCCCGCCTCCAGCACGATGAGGTCGCCGGGCACCAGCGCCTCGGTGTCCAGCCGGTCCAGCCGGCCGTCCCGGATGACCTTGGCCAGGGGGGCGGACATTCTTTGCAGCGCCTCCAGCGCCTTTTCCGCGCTGTTCTCCTGGGAGATGGAAATGCAGGCGTTGACCAGCACGATGACCAGGATGATGACCGCCTCTACCCAGTCCTCCCCTCCGGTGGACAGCAGGGAGAGGGCCGCCGCAGCCAGCAGCACCAGGACCATGGGGTCCTTGAACTGGTCCAGCAGCCGGCTGGCCAGCCCCCGCCGGCCGGCGCGCTCCAGCCGGTTGGGCCCGTGCTGGGCCAGCCGGCGTTGGGCCTGGGCGGCGCTCAGGCCCCGCTTGGGGTCTGTGTCCAGCTCGGAGAGAACCTGGCCAGGCAGTTTGGAAAACCATGCAACCACAGCAAACACTCCTTTTCGTAAAAGCCGTTGCTGTCTATCACTATAAGCGGGGAGCGGGGGCGAAACAAAGGGAAGGACAGGCCCAAGGGGCAGAAAAAACCGGCCTGCGGCATTTGCCGCGGGCCGGTCAACGGACGGTTACAGGGAGAAGGGGGCTTACGAAACTTCGTCAGAGCTGCTGGGCGCGGGGCTGGCAGAGGCGGCGGCTTCCTCTTGGAGCTGCTGGGCCATGGCCTCCTGCCAGGCGATGTAGCGGGCATAGAAGTCGGCCACGTCCAGGTTCTCGATGGCTGTCGCCGGGGTGATCTCAGCCTCCTCCATCCATTGGTCGATCTGGGTCTCCAGCTGGGACTGGCGGTAGGCGTCCTGGTAGCTGTCCGGATTCTCTACCTCCCCCCGCAGGATGATGTGGTAGCCGTAGGAGGACTCCACCACCTCAGAGATCTCCCCAAAGTCTAGGGACAGGGCGGTCTGCTCAAACTCGGGCACCATCTGGCCCACGGTGGTGGTGTACCCATCCGGGTTGGTCGCCAGGCCGGTGTCCTGGCTGTACTCGTTCATCAGCTGGTCAAACAGGGTCGCGGGGTCGTCGCTGGCGCGCAGCTGGGCCAGCAGGTCGTCGGCCAGCGCCCGCTGCTGGGCGATGGTGTCCTCATCCAGGCTGGGGTAGGCATAGCTGCCGTCGGCCTGAAGGGTGGGGGTGCCCTCCATGTCCACGGTGAGTAGCAGGATGTGTTTGGCCTGGTAGACGTAGTTGTTCAACTCATCGGGGGTGGGTGCCTGGGTGAGGGCTTGCAGCAGGTTGTCGTAATAGTAGGTGACGGAGAAGATAAACTCCATGGTCTCATCGGTGAGGCCGAACAGGAGCTTCTGGTTGTCATAGGTCTCCTGGCCGTTGGCGGTCAGCTCTGCCTGGATCTGGGCCAGCTGCTCGTCGGTGAGGGGACAGCCCTCCTCCAGAGCCTTTTGCTCCATGATGATGTAGGAGGCGGTCATGGTGATGCTGTCCTGGAGCAGCTGGTCGGCGTAGCCGGCCACCGTCCCCCCGGAGGAGGCGTAGTACTGCTCAAAACTGGCGCAGTTCAGGGCCAGCCAGTACAGGAACAGGTCGGCGGGCACCTGCTGGCCAGTGACGGTCAGGGCGGCGTCACCGGCCTGCATCCCGGCGGAGAAGGCCAGCAGGTCCTGGGTGAGGTCGGCCTCGATCTCCCCGGCGGCGCTGGAGCTGGCGGACGGATCGGCGCTGGGGTCGGATGTGGGGCCGCCGCAGGCAGCCAGGGACAGCGCCAGCCCGGTGGCGGCCAGCAAGGCGAGCAAACGTTGTTTCATGGGGCAAATCTCCTATCTTCCATTGGGTTTCCAAGGCTGGGGGCATGGCCCCCGCAGGATAAGGGACATTGTACCACCCCAGGCTGGAAAAGGCAATGGGGTGGGGGAAAGGTTCACGATTTGTTTTCCATCCCATCCCCCAGCAGCCCGGCGTACCGCTCCACCAGGGCGGAAGCCTGGCGCAGGGGATCCTCCCCCCGGTTCAGCTTTAAGGTGAGGGCGGCCTTGTCCCCCGGGGAGAAGAGCAGCCGCCCATCCAGGGCGCCAGCCAGGGCGGACACCGCTTGCAGGTCGAACCGGTCCAGGGTAAAGATAATCCGCTCTCCTTTCTGGGTGATGTCGGTGATACCGCAGGCTGCGGCCTGCCCCCGCAGCTGGGCGATGGCGATCAGGTTGTTCACCGGCCGGGGGGGATCCCCGAAGCGGTCGATGAGCTCGTCGGTCATGTCGCCGGCGTCCTCCTGGGTGCGGATGCGGGCGATGCGGCGGTACAGGTCCATGCGCTGTTCGGCGGAGGGGACATACCGGTCGGGGATGGCGGCGGCCACCGCCAGGTCGGCGGCGCACTCCGGGTCTGGCGCGGGCGCCTGCCCCCGCTCCTCCAGCACCGCCTGCTCCAGCAGCTTGAGATACAGGTCATAGCCCACGCTCATCAGAAAGCCGGACTGCTCGGGTCCCAGCAGGTTGCCCGCGCCCCGGATCTCCAGGTCCCGCATGGCGATCTTGAAGCCGGAGCCGAACTCGGCGTACTCCCGGATGGCGCTCATCCGCTTAGCGGCCACCTCGGAGAGCACCTTGCCCGCCCGATAGGTGAGGTAGGCATAGGCCCGCCGGGGGGAGCGGCCCACTCGGCCCCGGATCTGGTGGAGCTGGGCCAGGCCCAACTTGTCCGCGTCCTCCACGATGAGGGTGTTGACGTTGGCGATGTCAATGCCCGTCTCAATGATGGTGGTGCACACCAGCACGTCTACATCTCCGTCGCCCATGCGGGCCATCACGTCGGACAGCTCCTCCTGGCCCATCTTGCCGTGGGCCACCGCCACCTCCACTTCGTCCCCCAGCAGGGCTTTCAGCCGGGTGGCGGTGCGCTGGATGGTATCCACCCGGTTGTGCAAGTAGTACACCTGGCCCCCCCGCTCCAGCTCCCGGCGGATGGCGTCGGCCAGCACCGACCAGTCGTGCTCCAGCACATAGGTCTGTACTGGCTGGCGGTCGGCGGGAGGCTCCTCGATGGCGGACATGTCCCGGATGCCGGACAGGGCCATGTTCAGGGTGCGGGGGATGGGGGTGGCGGACAGGGTGAGCACGTCCACCTGCTGGGCCAGCTCCTTCAGCCGCTCTTTGTGGGTGACGCCAAAGCGCTGCTCCTCGTCCACCACCAGCAGGCCCAGGTCCTTGAACTTCACGTCCTTCTGGAGCAGCCGGTGGGTGCCGATGAGCACGTCCACCGAGCCGTCCGCCGCCCCCTCCAGGGCCTTGCGCATTTGGGCGGGGGTGCGGAAGCGGTTGACCACGTCAATCTCCACCGGGTACTTGGCAAAGCGGCTTTTGGCGGTGAGGTAGTGCTGGCGGGCCAGCACGGTGGTGGGCACCAGGATGGCGGCCTGCTTGCCGTCCAGCACGCACTTCATCACCGAGCGCAGGGCCACCTCCGTCTTGCCATAGCCCACGTCGCCGCACAGCAGCCGGTCCATGGGGCGGGGGGCCTCCATGTCCCGCTTGATCTCCCGGATGGAGCGCAGCTGGTCGTCCGTCTCCTCGTAGGGGAAGTCGTCCTCAAACTCCTTCTGCCAGGGGGAGTCGGGAGAAAAGGCGTAGCCCGGCTGGCGTTGGCGCTGGGCGTAGAGCTGGATGAGCCCCCGGGCCAGGTCCTTGACGGCGGCCCGGGTGCGGCTCTTGGCCCGCTCCCACTCGCCCCCGCCCAGTCGGGACAGCCGCTTGGCCTCCGGGTCGTCCCCGGCGCCGATGTATTTGGAGATGGCGTCCAGCTGGGTGGCGGGCAGGTACAGGGTATCTGAGCCGGCGTAGGCCAGCTTGACGTAATCCTTTTGCAGCCCGTCCACCTGCATCTTCACCAGCCCCACGAACCGGCCAATGCCGTGGTGCTCGTGAACCACCAGGTCGCCGGGGGACAGGTCGGTGAAGGCGTCCACCCGCCGCCGGTCCTCGGCCCGCTTCAGGCGTTTGGCCCGCCGGCGCTGCTGCCCTTGACCTTCGGCCAGCACCGCCCAGCCGCTGCCCACATAGTCAAAGCCGGAGGACAGGGCACCCACGGCGATGGTCACGCCCCCGGGTTGGGGCAGGGCATGGAGCTGAAAGTCCACGGCGGAGCGGATCTTCCGCTCCCGGAGCAGGGCCTGGAGATTGAGGGCCCTCTGCTGGCTGGCTACCAGCACCACAGTGGCAGTTCCGGCGGCCTGGAGCTGGGCCAGGTCGGACGCGGCCGTCTCCAGGCTGGCACCGAAGGCGGACAGCTGCCTGGCCTGGACGGACAGCATGGCCTTGGGGGGCAGGGGGGTGGCGGAGGTGGCGAAGGAGTCCAGAAAGCACAGGGGAAAGTCGGCCAGCACGGCCATGAGCTCCCCAAGGTCGGCGGCAAAGACGGCGTGCCTGCCGTCCAGCGCCTCCCGCTGGATCAGGTCCTTCACATCCTCCCCCAGCTGCCACAGCCAGTTCTTCCCCCGCTCCGCCACCCGCCCGGACTCGGACAGGCACACCACCGCCTGGCTGGGCAGGTGGTGCGCGGCGGTGGACAGGGTGGGATAGCGGGCGGGCAGCAGCCGGTCTGGGGTGGGCTGCCAGCGGCCGTCCCCATCCTGGGTGGGCAGGGCCTCCTGCACCGGCAGAAAGACCGCCCGGTCCAGCCGGGCGGTCCGGCGCTGGCTGGACACGTCAAACAGCCCCATGGAGTCCACGTCCCTGTCCCAGAACTCTACCCGCACCGGAAGGGGATGGGCGGGGGAGTACACGTCCAGAATGCCCCCCCGCAGGGCGAACTGGCCCACCCCCTCCACCTGCTGGCAGCGGGCATAGCCCAGGGCGGACAGCCGGTCGGCCAGCTCCTCCAGGTCATACTGACCGTCCGGCTCTACCACCACCGTGTGGTCGGCCAGCTCCTGGGGGGAAAGGGTGCGCTGGAGCAGGGCCTCCACGGTGGCCACTACTAGGGGGGTCTCCCCCTGGGCCATGCGGTGGAAGGCGGCCAGGCGCTGATGCTCCCATTGGCGGGAGGATGCCGCTCCCTCGTGGAACCAGAACTCCCGGGCGGTGAGCAGGGTGACGTCCTGGCTGGTGAAGGCGGTCAGGTCGCCAGCCAGGCGGCGGCCCTCCTCCTCATGGGCGCACACCAGCACCACCGGGCAGCCCAGGGCCTGGCGCAGCCCGGCGGCGAAGTGGGCCCGGTGCACCGGGGCCAGGCCGGATACCGCCACCGGGGCGCGGCCCGCGTCCAGGGCGGCCAGCAGCTGATGGAACTCCGGCACCTGTTGGAGGATGGGAAGCAATGCGTTCATCGGGGACCTCCCCACTACAGAGAACTACAAGGATTGGGAAAGACGAAAGGGCGGGAACTGAAAGGCCCGCCGGGGGCAGGGGAACGGCCTGCCTGGAGGTCAGTTAAACCGGTTCATGGCCCGGTCGATGCCCTGGGCCAGCAGGCACTCCACCGCCTGGGCGGCCTGATCGGCAGCCTGGTCCATAGCGGTGCGGTCCGCCCCCTGGAACTGGCCCAGCACCCAGTCGGCCATATCGTAGTCGGGGTGGGGTTTGCGGCCCACCCCGACCTTGAGCCGGGGGAACTGGTCGGTGCCCAGGTGCTGGATGACGCTTTTCAGGCCGTTGTGTCCGCCGGCGGAGCCCCCCTTGCGGATGCGCAGTTTGCCCAGGGGCAGGTCCACATCGTCGGAGATGATCAATACCTGTTGGGGGGGCAGCTTATAGAAGCGGGCGGCCTCCCCCACCGCCTGGCCGGACAGGTTCATGTAGGTCAGCGGCTTCATCACCAGCACCCCCTGTCCGCCGATGAGGGCGGTTTGGGTCAAAGCGTGGAACTTCAGGCGGCGCACGGGGAAGCCGCCCCGCTGGGACAGCGCGTCGATCACCTGAAAGCCGGCGTTGTGCCGGGTGTGCTCATATTGATCGCCGGGGTTGCCCAGCCCGGCCACCAGCCAGGCCACCGGCGCGCGTTTGGCAAACAGCATGGCGGCACCTCCCATCTGGGAAAGAAGGCGGGGCGAGAAGCGCTCTCGCCCCACCGTTAAATTGCGGAGAAATCTGGATGTACAAAGCCGCGCCGGGCGGCCAGCCCGGGGGGTTAGTTGAACAGTTTGGACACCGAGCGCTCCTCGTAGATTCGCTCGATGGCCTCGGCAAAGATGTGGGCCACGGAGAGGTACTTGATCTTGGGGCACCGCTGGGCGATGTCCTCCCGGGGCCGGATGGTGTTGAGGAAGAGCACCTCGTCCAGGCAGGAGGCGTTGATCCGGTCAAAGGCGGGGCCGGAGAGCACCCCGTGGGAGGCGCAGGCGGTGACCGACTTGGCCCCGCCCAGCTCCACCAGGGCCTGGGCCGCGTGGCACAGGGAGCCGCCGGTGTCCACCATGTCGTCCAGCAGGATCACATGCTTGTCCCGCACGTCGCCAATGATGTTCATCACCTCGGAGGAATTGGCCTTCTGCCGGCGTTTGTCCACAATGGCCATGGGCATATCCAGCTTTTGGGCGAAGGCCCGGGCCCGGGCCACGCTGCCCACGTCGGGCGAGACCACGATGGTCTGGTCGTGGCAGGCGGCGTAGCGGCGCAGGAAGTAGTCCACAAAAACAGGGGAACCCCGCAGGTTGTCCACAGGGATGTCGAAGAAGCCCTGGATCTGGTCGGCGTGCAGGTCCATGGTGAGCACCCGGTCGGCCCCGGCCCGGGCGATCAAGTTGGCCACCAGCTTGGCGGAGATGGGGTCACGGGGCTTGGTTTTGCGGTCCTGCCGGGCGTAGCCAAAGTAGGGGATGACGGCGGTGATGCGCCCGGCGGAGGCCCGCTTGAGGGCGTCCACCATGATGAGCATCTCCATCAGGTTGTCGTTGACGGGGCTGCAGGTGGATTGGACCACAAATACGTCCGAGCCCCGGACGGTCTCGTAGATGGACACGAAGTTCTCCCCGTCGGAGAACGCGCCCACCTCGGCGTTGCCCAGGGGGATGCTGATGTCCCGGCAAATGGCCTCTGCCAGGGCGGGGTTGGAGTTGCCGGAAAAAATCTTGAGGTCCTTGCCATGTGAAATCATCGTTTGCTACATCCTCTCTCTGTGTGGGTGAATGGGGAGGGCGCTGATCCGGCTCCCGCCGGGGCAGGAAGGGGTTCACCCCCGTTTGTCCTTCCAGTCCAGCTTGACGGTCTGCCGGGACCGGCCGATGACAAAACTGTCCGGCGGCACGTCCTGGGTCAGGGTCGTGCCCGCCGCGATATACGCTCCGTCCCCCACGGACACAGGTGGGATGAAACGGGTGTGGCAGCCGATGAAGACGTTGGCGCCAATGGTGGTGCGGGCCTTCACCTTGCCGTCGTAGTTGCAGGTGACGCTGCCGCAGCCGAAGTTGCAGCCCGGGCCCGCGTCGGTGTCCCCCACATAGGCGAGGTGGGCCATCTTGGTGCCGGGACCCAGGTTGCAGTTTTTCAACTGTACAAAGGCCCCGATCTTGGACTCGTCCCCCACCACCGAGTGGGCGCGCAGGTGGGCGTAAGGGCCAATCTCACAGCGGGCCCCAATGCGGCTGTCCTCCCCCTGGGAGGCGTTGACGAAGGACCCGTCGCCCACCACGCAGTTGACCAGCATGGCGTTGGGGCCGATCTGGCAGTCCCGCCCGATGACCGTCTCACCCCGGAGGATGGTGCCCGGCAGCAGCAGGGTGCCCGCCCCCACCTGCACGGTGTCCTCCACATAGACGGCGGCGGGATCCATCATGCGCACGCCGGCGGCCAGCAGGGCCCGCCGCTTAGCGTCAAACTCAAACTGTTCCAAGGGGAAGCCATCCTTTCGGCTGGAAATCGGTTGCGAACCAAAAAGCTACCAACGGCATTATAGCAGACCCCAGCTTGTTTTGAAATGTTTTTTCGACATTTTTTCAATTTCTTTTCCGGGGGGCTCAGCAGGGCTGGGGCAGCCAGCGCTGGATGGGCCGGGTGCGGTAGAGCTGGATCAGCTCCAAGGTGGCGCACAGTTTGTCGGCCAGGTTGACCACCAACGCCTCCCGGCAGCGGGGCAGGTGGACAGCCAGGGGCCACATATGGGTGAGGATGGCATTGGCCTCCTGGTCGGTCAGGTCAGGGCACAGGGCCTTGGCGTTGCGCAGGGCGGCCACGGGATGGTCCAGGCACTGGTTGCCCGGGTGGGCGCTGCGGTCGGCGGGATCGTAGAGGTACAGGTCGTGCAGCAGTCCTGCCCGGGCGGCGGCCCGGCAGTCCCAGCCCAGCCGCCGGGCGATGCGGAAGGCCACATAGGACACGAACAGGGAGTGCTCATAGCAGGTGACGGAAAGGTGGTGGCGCCAGCGCTTCATGGCGTTGACCTCCCGGCTGTCCAGCAGGGGGGAGACGCAGTCCAGAAAGGCGGCGGTGTTCAGGTCGTGTCGGGACATGGGCGGGCCTCCTTGCTTCAGATGGGATCCGCCCGGCGGGCCGGGTGGGATCGCTTACGGATAGTATAGCAGATGGGGGGCAGGCTGTCAGCCGCCTTTTGTCCTTTTCTGCCGGAAAACTCTTCCTTTGCCCCGGAGGATGATGTTGACAGCGGTGTGGAGGCGTGATAAGATATCTGTACTAATACACGCAATACGGAAAGGGGGCGCAGGCGGCGTGATCCAACTGAACCATCGGGATGGCCGGCCGATCTATGAACAGGTGCGGGACGGGCTGCGGCAGCTGCTGGTGGTGGGGGCCATTCAGCCGGGGGATAAGCTGCCCTCGGTGCGGGCGCTGGCCGGCCAGCTGGCCATCAACCCCAACACCATCCAGCGGGCCTATGAGGCGCTGGAGCAGGAGGGGTATGTTTACTCGGTGCTGGGGAAGGGCAGCTTTGCCGCCCAGCGGGAGGAGATTGACCGCACTCGGCGGGAGGAGCTGCTGGCCCGGCTGGACGAGCTGGCGGGGGAGTTGATCTACCTGGGGGTGACCCCGGAGGAGATCGCCCGGCGCTGCGCCCAGGCGGCCCAGGGGAGACAGATCGGGAAAGGGGGAGAGAAGGCGTGATTGAAGTGCGCGACGTGGCCAAGCGCTTTGGCCGGTTCCAGGCCCTGGACGGGCTGAACATGACGGTGCCCCAAGGGGCCATCTACGGGCTGGTGGGGCCAAACGGGGCGGGCAAGTCCACCATTCTGCGCCACCTGTCTGGGGCCTACCGGCAGGACGCGGGCCAGATCCTGCTGGAGGGCCAGCCCATCTATGAAAACCCAGAGGCCAAGATCCGCGTCTGCGGCATCCCGGATGAGCTGTACTACTTCGGGTCGGCCACCGTGCGGGAGATGATGCGCTTTTACCGGCGGCTCTACCCCAGCTTTGACGCCCACCGCTATGAGAAGCTGAAGGAGGCCTTCCCCTCGGTGAAGGAGGGGCAGCCCATCCGGCGCATGTCCAAGGGGATGCAGAAGCAGGCGGCCTTCTGGCTGGCCCTGTGCTGCCAGCCGGACTACCTGCTGCTGGACGAACCGGTGGACGGCCTGGACCCGGTGATGCGCCGGCAGGTGTGGTCGCTGCTGATGGGGGATGTGGCCGAGCGGGGGGCCACGGTGGTGGTGTCCTCCCATAACTTGCGGGAGCTGGAGGACGTGTGCGACCATGTGGGCATCCTCAGCCACGGGCGCATGGCCCTGGAGCGCTCTTTGTCCGAGCTGCAGGGGGGCACCGTCAAGCTGCAGATCGCCTTCCGGCAGGAGCAGCCGCCGGAACTGCCAGCGCAACTGCACGTGCTGCACCGGTCCAACCTGGGCCGGGTGTACACCTACATCCTGCGGGGGAACACCCAGCAGGTGCTGGAGCAGTTTGCCGCCTATGACCCGCTGTTCCAGGAGGCGCTGCCCCTGAGCCTGGAGGAGATCTTTGTCTATGAGATGGGAGGTGAGGACTATGCGGTGCGGGACATTGTGCTTTAATCGGACGGTCTTTGCCAAGCAGCTGGCCCGGTTCTGGCCCATCTGGGTGACCCACCTGGTGATCTGGGTGCTGCTGCTGCCCCTGCAGGGGCTGACGCAGCTGCAGCTGGACGCGGCCGGCCGCGGGGGGGCGGGGAGCTACCTGGCCCAGTTTGCCGGCTACACGGTGCCGGGGATGGTGTGGCCCGCCAATTTCCTAGGGGTGCTGTTCGGCCTGCTGGCAGCCATGGCCGCATGCAGCCACCTGTATGCCACCCGGTCGGCTAACTTTATGGCCAGCCTGCCGGTGCGCCGGGAGGGGCTGTTTGCCAGCCACTACCTGGCAGGGCTGGTCATGGTGCTGGGTCCGCTGCTGGCCACCTTCTGCCTCGCCGCCCTGGTGGAGCTGGCGGGGGGCTGCCTGATGCTGGCCCCCCTGGGCAGCTGGCTGGGGGCTGCCTGCGCGTCGGGGTTCTTCTTTTACTCCTTTGCCGTCTTTCTGGGCATGTTCACCGGCCACCTGCTGGCCCTGCCCGCCTTCTACCTCATCTTCAACGGGCTGGCGGCGGCGGTGATGGGCGTGGTGGAGTGGGCGCTCCAGACCCTGTACCACGGCTTTGACGCGCTGCCGGAATGGGTGGGCCAGGGGGTGATCTGGCTCACCCCCGTGGTGGGGCTGACCCAGGGCCTCCAACTGGGTTCCCCTACCACTGTCACGGTGGCGCTGGGCGGCGACAGGGGGAGCGCGCTGTGGGTCTATCCCCTGGCCGCCCTGCTGCTCACGGCGGGGGCGCTGCTGCTCTACCGCCGCCGGGCCCTGGAGAGCGCCGGCGACGTGGTGGCGGTGCGGGCCATGCGCCCGGTGTTCCAGTACGGGGTGGCCCTGTGCGGGGGGCTGTTCTTCGGCGTGGTCACCACCCAGCTGCTGGTTCTGACCACCACCGGGCTGATGGTCTCCATCCTCCTGTGGGCGGTAGCGGGCTACTTCATCGCCCAGATGTTGCTGGACAAGAGCTTCCGGGTGTGGCGGCACTGGAAGGGGGCGGTGGGGGTGAGCTTGGTCTTCGCGGCCCTGTTCGCCGTGGTGGGACTGGACCTGACCGGCTTTGAGACCCGGGTGCCCCAGGCCCAGGACGTGGCGGAGGTGACCATCCGGGGATTGGAGGGCAACCCCTGGGACAGCGGGGCCAACGCGGAGGCCACCCTGGACGACCCGGAGGACGTCGCCGCCGTGGTGGCCCTGCACCAGGAGGCGGTGAGCCAGCGGGAGGTGGAGCCGTCTGCCGGCGTCTCCACCGTCAGCTTCCAGGTGCGCTACCGGCTGCGCAACGGCGCCACCCTGTCACGGCGGTACAGCCTGACCCTGGAGGGGGCGGCGGCCGACCAGGCCCAGACGCTGCGCAACGACCCGGAGGTTATCCTCCAAAGCTACGGTTTCACCGAGATGGAGCGGCAGGGAGGACAGATCTTCCTGGCCGAATGGAGCGGGGGAGAAGAGACGGTGACCACCTATGGCAGCCAGGCCCAGCTGGTGCTGGACGGGGTGCTGGAGGATATCCGGGCCGGCCGGCTGGGCCGGCGGGAGCTGACCGCCCAGACGCAGGACGAGGCCCAGCTGCGGCTCTACCTGGAGTGGCGGCTGTCGGGCTGGGAGTATGGCGAGGATTACTACCGCGCCATGGATATTATCGTCCCCGACACGGCCAGCAGCACCTTGGCGGCCATGGAGCAGATGGAGACGGAATAAGCGGGGAAACGGAAAATGAGCCCGCCGGGAGCAGGGGAGCCTGTTCCCGGCGGGCATTTTAGCTTTCTTAATAGAGGCAGTCCAGCAGGGCGATGGCCTGGGCCACGGCGTGGTCATCGCAGTGGCTCAGCAGGTGGACTCCCCACGCCCGCACCTGGGGCGCGCAGTTGGCGGGGGCGAAGGGGATGGCCGACTGGGCCAGCATGGGCAGGTCGTTCTGATTGTCCCCCATGCAGTAGACCTTTTCCTGGGAAATCCCCAGCAGCTGGGCCACCCGAGCCACCATCTGCCCCTTGTTGCTGCCCTTGTCGGTCAGCTCCAGCAGGTAGCGGTTGGAGAAGATGGCCTCGTAATCCGCCCCCCAGTGCTCCAGGATGTAGGCGCGCACCTGGATCAGGTAGGGCTCGTCCTGCTCCATGATGAGCTTGTTCCAAGGGGTGGGCATCTGGTCGATGGGGCAGGAGAGATAGGGCACGTTCACCCGTTCCAAGTGGCGCATGGTGACCACGTTGGGGTTGTGCACGTAGAGGTCCTCCCCGTGGTAGGCCTCAAAGGCCAGGTCGGGAAAGGCGGCGCACAGCTGCTGGATGCGGGCGGGGGTGTCTGGGCACAGGTGGGTGCGCGCCAAATAGCGGCCCGCCGCGTAGTCATAGATGGCCGCGCCGTTGGACAGCACCACTGGGGCGTTGAGCTCCAGGTGCTCTTTCTGGATCTGGGGAGTGAAGGTGCGGTGGGCCCGGCCGGTGGCCACCGAGAAGCGTCCCCCGTTTTGGATGAAGTAGCGGATGGCGGCCCGGTTTTCCGGCGAGACGGTGCAGTTGGAATTATATAAGGTATCGTCGTAGTCGCTGAAAAACAGCACGCCGTCAAATTTGCCCACAGGGAGGCCTCCTTCATTGGTTCAGGCGGGGCGCACATCCTCCGCCCGCAGATATTTGGCTGCTGGGGTGCGCAGCAGCGCGGCAAAGATCACCAGGCATAGGACCAGGTCGATGACCATGTACCAGCCGTTGTAGACCAGGGAATAGAGCCAGGCGTTCGTAAAAGTCAGCCCCAGCAGCTCGGTGGGCGCCAGGATCCGGTACACGGTGATACCGCTGATAAAGTGAACAATGAACCGGGCCAGGGCGCCCACAATGGAGGCGACAAAGATCCTGCCCCGGAAGAAGCCGCCCAAGCCGATGGCGCCAAAGGCCACCACATAGTCCAGTAGGATGGACACCCAGCCATAGCCCACCGCCCCCTGGACGAACACCTGGAGGATGCCGAAGGCGAAGCAGCCGATCAGCCCCCAACCCGGGCCCCAGCGGATGATGAGCAGGAACAGAGGCAGCATCTCAAAGGAGATGGAGCCGCCCTGGGGCAGTTCGAAGAATTTGAGCAGGCCCAGCACCAGGGACAGGGCGATGAGGATGGCGCACTCGCACAGGGCTTGAATGGTTTTGTGGCTTGTCTTCATGGTTGGTTCTCTTCCTTTCTAAAATAGGTTACCGCAATGCAGTCGGATGCAATGCGGTACACGAAAGGAACGAACCCGGCCCACCCCGGGGATGCATCACTTCCTACGCCGGCATTATCCGGATCAGGTTAAGGGACCGGGGGCTGCCGTTAGCCCCGCATCTCAGCCGGAGATGCCCTCCAGCGCCCCTGTGAATCTTCCATTGCGTTGCGGCGCCCCTATCTTATCGTGGAAACCGATGGACTGTCAAGGGGTCGAGCGGAATCGTCAAAAATCCTGTGGAAATTTTGTAGACTTTGCTAAAAGCGCAAGAAAATGTGTCTGGCATCGGGAAAAATCCTGGAAAGGCCACAAAATATGCGCTCCTGCCGGCACAGTGGCCAGAGGGCCCGGCCAGATTGGGGCTTGACGGGCCGGGGAATTGGGTGTAGGATAGCCCTGTTACTATTTTGTAACCTTTTCATTTGTTTTGTTACCATCTCCCCGGCGGGGAGTTTGATGCAGTCAGGAGGGATCTCTTGTGAGGCAATCCCAGCACGATCAGGACAGCGAGATGAAACCGATCCACGGTGGGCTGCCCGCGGCATGGGGCCGGCTCCAAGCGGGCGCGGGACGCGCCTGGAGGGCAAGCCGCGCCGGCGTTGCGGCGGCCTGGCGGAAGGCCAAGGTCTGGGTGCCCGCGGCCTGGGAGCAGGTCAGGGCCGGGGCTGTGGCGGCCGGTCGGGCCATTGGACACGGGAGCGTGGCAGCCTGGCAGGCGGCTACGCTGTTGGTGAAGCTCCCCAGGGGCCGGCGAAGGGTCCTGCTGGCCTGGATCTGGCGGCAGGCTCGGGCAGGGGTCCGGAGAAGGGCCGCCGGGGCGCGGGCAAGGGTCAGGCAAGCCGGGTCGGCGGGCTGGGGCCGGATCCAGGTGGCCTGGGGCCGGGCCGGATCGCTTTGGGGCCGGGCCCGGGGGGCAGTGGACCGCCACCCCGTTTCCCCGCTGCTGTATGTGACGGTGCTGGCTGTGGGCATCGGGGCCATCGCCTTCAATGGGGTGTACTCCCGGGCCTACGTGCTGAACGTGGACGGGGAAGAGGTGGGCGTGATCGCCGACCAGGCGGAGCTGGACGCCATCGTCTCCCGGGTGGAGTCCCGGGTGGCCAGCATCCTGGGGGAGGACTACGACTATGACGCAGAGATCACCCTGACCCCCGCCTACGCCACCGCTAGCGAGGTAAGCGACGCAGAAGAGGTGACCAGAACCCTGTTTGACAGCGTGGGGGCCCTGGTAAACGCCTACGCCCTGTCTGTGGACGGCTACGAGCTGGGCTATGCCCTGAGCCAGGCAGAGCTGGAGGAAATGCTGGACGAGATCGCCCAGCCCTACCTCACCGAGCAGACGGTGCGCCATTCCTTTGCCGAGGAGATTGAGATCTACCCCAGGCAGGTGCCGGCCAATACGGAGTTTGATGTGGAGGTGCTCAAGACCACCCTCACCGGCTACGAGGTGGAGGAGGCCCGGTATGTCGTGGAGAGCGGGGACACCTTCAATGCCATCGCCTACTCCCTGGACATGACTCCGGCGGCGCTGAAGGAGCTGAACCCGGACGTAGAACCCAATACCCTCCGCGTGGGGCAGGAGCTGGTGATCCAGCAGGCGGTACCTTACCTGTCGGTGATCACCGTGAACAGCGAGACCTATGAGCAGGCTGTGGAGAGTCCTGTGGAATATGTGGACACCGCCGAGCTCTACGTGGGCGAAACCTCTGTCCAGGCCCAGGGGACGGACGGCATGGAGCGGGTGGAGGCCGAGGTGACTTATCGCAACGGCGTGGAGCAGGAGCGGACGGTGAAGACCACCACCACCCTGCAAGAGGCCACCACCACCTATGTGTATCGGGGCACAACCCCCAAGCCTGTCACCGCCTCCAGGGGCTATCTCATCTGGCCGCTGAGTGGGAGCATCACGTCCTACTACGGCGGGCGCTATCTCTACGGCGGGTATGACTTCCACCTGGGCATTGACATCGCCGCCCCCTACGGGACTACCATCAAGGCTGCCGACGGCGGTACCGTGACCTACTCCGGCTGGCAGGGCAGCTATGGGAAGCTGGTGGTCATCACCCATGACAATGGGATGAAGACCTACTACGCCCACAACTCCACCCTGCTGGTGAGTGTTGGCGACAAGGTCTATCAGGGTCAGCCCATCGCCCGGGTGGGGCTGACTGGAAACACCAGCGGCTACCACTGCCATTTTGAGGTCCGAGTAAACGGCTCCACCGTCAACCCCCTCAACTATCTGTAAAGCGCAAAACCTGACACTCACCGGCCGCCGTACTCCCACGGCGGCCGGTTTCTTGCCCGCAGGCCTCTTGACAAAATCGAACATTTGTATTATCTTTATGGATGAGATGGCCTGGAGCCGAATAAAAGTCCGTTTTATAGGACTTTTTCTTTGGTATCCTATGCCCGATGTGGGCGGAGCGCGGCCTGTGGGGCGCGCCTTTGGCCCAGGGAAAGGAGACAAAAGGGATGCAGACGACTTATTATACCCTGACCGCCCGGGAGATCGTGGCGGTCGGAGACGAGGTGGCCCAGGCGGCGGGCGGGAGCCGCCGGCTGGTGTATATCCGCCGGGCGGCCAAGGCTGGCGGCCCTGCCCAGCCGGGAAAGGTCATCGACTTGGCAGCCTGGCGGGCGTCCCGGGAGGAGGGGGAAGATACGCCCGGCCTGGATGGGGCCTCGTCCCCCGCGGCCCGGCGGCCCCGGCGGGACCATGGCGGCCGGCTGCTGCTGTGGGGGGAGGCGTTGGCCACCCTGAGCGTGATGGGGACCATGCTGCTGCTGGCGGCCCGCGCCCTGGCGGGATGAATGGGGCGGCGGAAGCTGGAGAAAATGTCCTTTACAAACTACGGGGACTGTGATATACTGCTTGCGCGTGAATTTTGAGCGCATACCCACCGGCTGAGTTTCGGGGCAAGGGCCGCGTTGCCGCGGGAGCCACCCGCCCGATACCCGGCGGCTGGGCAGATCATCAGAAAGGTGGAACGACCCATGATCCGCAAGGAACAAAAGACGGCCGTCATTGAGGCCAACCGCACCCACGGCACGGACACCGGCTCGCCCGAGGTGCAGATCGCCATTCTCACCGCCCGTATCCAGGAGCTCACCGAGCACCTGAAGATCCACACCCATGACAACCACAGCCGCCGCGGCCTGCTGAAGATGGTGGGCAAGCGGCGCAAGATGCTGGACTACCTGGCTAAGAAGGACATTGAGCGCTACCGCGCCATCATCGCCAAGCTGGGAATCCGGAAGTAACCGTTTGGAACCAGAGGGCGCGCATTTACGCCGCCCTCTGGTTCTTTGCGACTGCCTGGACGGGACAACCGCTTATTTAGCAGTTGAACATGGGTCCTGCCAATCGGCGGGGCTTATGTTCAAGTGCTAAAAGGTGGGGTTCCGGATCACGAGAACAAAGGAGTGCAAGCCCCATGTCAACCATCATCAAGCACAAGCAGTTCGCCGGCTACAAGGTGTATGAGACCCAGGTGGCCGGCCGTCCGCTGAAGATCGAGGTGGGCAAGCTGGCCGAACTGGCAAATGCCTCAGCCATGGTCACCTATGGGGAGACCAGCGTGTTGGTCGCCGTCACCGCCTCCCCCCGGCCTCGGGATGGCATCGACTTCTTTCCCCTGAGTGTGGACTTTGAGGAGAAGCTATACGCTGTGGGCCGCATCCCCGGTTCCTTCATGCGCAGGGAGGGCCAGCCCTCCCTGCCCGCGGTGCTGGCCAGCCGCCTCATTGACCGGCCCATCCGCCCCCTGTTCCCCTCCGACCTGCGCAACGACGTGGTGGTCACCTGCACGGTGATGAGCGTGGACTACGATTGCGCTCCTGAGGTCACCGCCATGATCGGCGTGTCCGCCTGCCTGGCCTACTCCGACATCCCCTGGAACGGGCCCATCGGCTGCATGGAGGTGGGCTATGTGGACGGGCAGATCGTGCTCAACCCCACCCGGGAGCAGAAGCACCGCTCCCAGATGGACGTCACCGTGGCGGCCACCGGGGAGAAGGTGGTGATGATCGAGGCCGGGGCCAAGGAGATTCCAGACGAGATCATGTATGAGGGCATCGTCCGGGCCCACGAGGAGATCAAGAAGCAAGTGGCGTTCCTCAATGGCATTGTGGCCGAGATCGGCAAGCCCAAGTTCGAGTATGAGCACGCCGACTTCAACCAGGCTCTGTTTGACGACATCGTGGCCAACTTCATGGACGAGGCCAAGGCCGCCATGGACACCGACG